>Ga0265797_10000054_pt1 | contig 269210 bp, 219 predicted proteins | sample P2T30metagenome_FD_192433 | JGI IMG/M metagenome (GOLD analysis project Ga0265797, IMG submission 192433) | Plant litter microbial communities from East Loma Ridge, Irvine, California - P2 T30 | ecosystem: Environmental > Terrestrial > Plant litter > Unclassified | place: USA: California...
CAAGGGTGGTATGGAAGCTTACCGCTACACCGTTTAAGTTTTCATCGGTGATGAAATTACCGATAGTACTGGTAAGGTCAAAGGTCTCTTTGTTGGCCGGCAGTGTGGTATCACACAGCGAGTAGCTGTACTCATTGGTGATAAGCACCGGAAGGGCATTTACCACCAGGCGTACCGGTACGATATAGAAACAGCCTGTGGCTGTATTGGTTACTTTGGCATATACCGTGGCACTTGCCGATGGGTAGTTGCCCGGTGTACCGATAAGGCTGGCTGGTGTAGCTGCAGCGTCGGTGTAATAGTCTACTGTGTACTGCGCAGGGTCTAAGCCTGCAAGTATCTCAGCACTCTGGCTGTTCAGGTTAAAATGGGCTATGCCATCACTATCGCTGGTACCGTCATCGCACAGCGCATAAGGCTGCGCCGGGCTGTGGGCATCAGGCCTTGGGTTTACAATCAGCACAAGGGTTACCGTATCATAGCAGTCCGTAAGGTCCGACTGTACCCTTAGGTACAGGGTCTGGGTACCTGCTACTATATTGTCATAGGCCTCGGGCGACGGTATCGCATTTACATTTAGGTCGGCATCGCTCTGGGTCTCAAAGGCGCTTACCGTTACATCGGCAATGGCGGCCTCAATAGCCTGCATGGCTGGTGTAAGGTCAAACCTTGCAAAGCCGTCGTTGTTGTCATCACACTCTGCAATGGGTGCAGGGGTGGTCGCAATAGGTGCAGGGATGACATTTAGTTCCACACGGGCTACCCTTACGCAGTTCGTGGTAGGGTTAATTACCCTGGCCCAGATATCGGCATCGCCCGAAAGGTAGGTTGGGCCCGGTTCAAAATCAGCACCCCCAGCCAGTGCCTGGGCTTCTGTTTGGTAGAAATACACCACATAGCTCGCGGAGCCTGCCGTTACCGCTGTTGCAATTTCATCAAGGTCAAAATCAGCCTCGCCAGGCAGTTCTTCACACTCGGTAGCAATAAAGTCTGCAGGGTTATCGCTTAATACCGGTAACGGGTTTACTAAAATGGTAAATGAAGATACACTGCGGCAGCCAAAGGTTGTTGCTACCCCTACCCAGATTGTCTGCTGGTTAGGGGTTGCATTTGGATAGGTCTGCGGTGTTGTTATCGGGCTGGTATTGTTTTGTGCGTCTGACTGGGTTAGGTAATACTGAACCGTAAGGCTCGCATCCCCGCCCCTTGCGGCATCGTCATTCAAGGTTAAGTCAAATTCTTCTATACCGTCCGGTGAATTGTTGTCATCACACAGGGTAAGCTGGCTTACAACCGGCACTGCCGGGCGTGGATGTACTATCAGTGTCAGCGGTACTATGCTGCGGCAGCCTGTTGTGGTGCCTTCCTGTACTACACCTGCATACACAATACCTGAATCATCGTAATGGTTCGATGGGTCCGGGATGGCATTTACGTTTAGCTGTGCATCACTCAGTGTTGGGTACCATGTAATGGTTAATCCCGACTGCCCGTTTAGCACTTCAGCATTTCTTTGGGTCAGATCAAAAGTGGCAAAACCTGCATTGTCTACCTCACACGCTTCTAATGCGGTGGGCTCAACGATGGTTGGGGCATTAACTGTCATCAAAGTAAGCGTTGTGTAACCTACACAAACAGAACCCTGAGCTGATTCAACTCTTACATACACCAACTGATTATTAGAAATACTCTGATATGGAGAAGTTAAAGCATTTATATCCTGCTGTGCTTCAACTTCAGTTAAATGATATGTAATAGTATACGTTGAATTTCCTCCGGAAATAACCGGATTATTGCTTTCTAAATCAAAAATTCCCAATCCTGCTGCACACTGGCGCATAGGCTGTGGATTAGTTATTTGTGGTGGAGAAGTCACAACTATTGTACCTATTGCCGTTAAAGGTTTAGAACAAAAAGGATCTGTAGTGTTTGTTACGCTTACAAGAGAATAGTTTGTATTTGCTGTAAGCCCTAAAATGCTAATTGTACTTTCTCCCGACGCATTGAGCACGGTATTTTGAGTACCGGTTATCCCCTGAACGGTATATTCTACAGTAGCATTGGGTGGCCCTGTAAAAGTAAATATACCTGTTCCTGTTCCGCAAAGAGGAGAGTTTGTTGTAACAGTTACATCGCCAACTTGTGAAATAGTAACAGTGACACTATCACTTAGCGTCTGACTGCATATAACCTCATTATTAGAATTGGTTATATTGACATCTACTAACGCATAGGTAGTAGTTGCTGTTATAACCTGATTAACCACAAAAGATCCTGACGCATCAAGTACTGCGGCCTGAGCAGGTTCTCCGTTAATTCTATAATGAAAGTTTGCATTTGGCGTTCCTGTAAAAGTTATTGTTGCATTATCTCCTTCGCAAATCACAGGAGGCGCACTAATATCTACATCAGGTACAGGATAAACCCTCAGTAAAAAATCGGTAGTGGTAAAACATCCGGTAGTATTATTTGTAACTCTGGCGTAAATCTGTTGCGGATTAACAGTATTCGATATAATATCACTTAAAGGAGATATGTTATCTACCGCATTAGCCAATGTCGAGAAAAAATTTATTGTATTTCCAGTCGTATCTGCATTAATTTGAGACCTTAAAGATCCTAAATCAAAAATTCCGATATTCGGTGCAGTACTACACGTTCTTACCTCTTCAATATTATTTGCTAACGGCGGCTCCTCAAATGCACCTGTACCTGCCATAGCAGAACCGATCCACTCTAGAGTAAAACCTCCTTCACCTTCCGGCCTATCTATAGCTATATAATACGATTGTCCCGGCGAAACGGTTAACCACCTTACATAGCCGGTTCCAAGACCACCCGGGCCACCCTGTGTCGCCAGTGTAGAGCCATTCATTCCGGTATGATTACTATTTAAATTTGCAGCATCCGGGTTGGTTGTAGAACAACGCAAGGCACTACCTAAAGAACCACAAGATGCATTAGGCCCAAAAACCCAAAAGTCGTAGTCCACAGAAGTACTGGGATCATCCGGTATCAGGTTAAAACCTAATGTTCCGGCCTGTACAATATTAATCTTAAGCCATAAAGAATTATGCTCAAGTCCTCCGCATGACGATACTTCCTGTACATCTCCTATGCCTTGGGCATTAGAAGAAAAGACACCGTTTCCACACACCGTGATTGCATTTACACAATCGTTTGGCTCGTTTTGTGCAATAACTTTGCAGCAAAGCAACAATAACAATCCAAGAGAAAAAATCTTTTTCATTAGCATTATTTTAAAACGAGAAAAATAGGCAGCCATTGTGGCTACCTATTTTGAATAGTAATTTATTTTTGGCAGGCCAGCCCGCCATGAAGCGGACAGACCAACCAATCAAGCAGTTAACCTAACATTACTTGTTTATATATATCCAGCCTGTTACATTGCTACTATCACTTTTTGTGATAATGTAAAAATATGTACCATCAGGAAGTTCATTGTTATTATTATCCTGCCCGTGCCAGTTGTTTGTATAGTTAGCACCATGGCTGTATACTTTTTTACCGTAACGGTTAAATATGGTTATATCTTTAATTGAATATCCCGATAAATCCAGCGTATCGTTAAAGCCATCGCCGTTTGGCGAAATTCCGCGAGGAATATCACACATAAGGTTAGTAACAGTATATTCAATTTCATTAGAACAATCACCCGATGTTACAGTTACTGTAAATTTAAGCGGCAATGCAGTACTATTGTTGTCTGCAAAATATTGTGTCGCATTAAAATCTACGTTGCTACCTACAGTTGTACCAGCTTCATTTCTCCAAACGTAATCAACCGTTGCCGAATCGAAAGAATCATCAAGCGGATCTACAGTAAGCCAAACATCATTTTCCCTGCATTCCTGAGTAATCAGTCCATCAAGACCTTCTGCAATAAATACAGTAAAGCTATGTGAACCACCTGTATTACAAACAGAAGCATCGCCTTCTACAGTATAGGTTATTTCATATGAGCCAGGAACACTAGCTTCAACATTAATTTCTCCTGTTGCTGCATCTATAGCCAAACCATTTGTTGAGCTAAACACACCTCCTGTATAAAAATCTGTAGCCAGTTGCGGAAGCGCATTTTCTGATCCCTCACAATATGAAGTTTCATACGTAAACGCTACAATAGGAACAATCTTATCTGTTACTATAACATCTATCTGAGCTCTTACCCCCTCACAGCCATCTGCATTAACATAAGCTACATAGTATGAAGTCGTACCAACATTAGATGTTGCTGGTGTTGGAGCAGTTGTTTCTGCTGTGCCACCTGTTGCCTGAGTATACCATGCCAGAGTGTAACCGTCTGTAGCAGGAGCCGTTAACTGAGCAGCTGTAGTGTCAAGACAGTATTCAACCGGTGTAACAACTGCAGGTGTCTCATCTACTGCTTCTTTGGTAACCACAACACTAAACTCGCAGTAACGTGTTTTCCAGTAGAACTTGTACTCTCCCGATTTTGTAAAATCTGTAACAGTAGTTGTTATACTACCCGGCGTAGTTATTACCACATCGGCAGGATTGTTCTCGTCTGCTGACCAAACGCCCACCCCATCTGCTTCAAGAGTAGTAGAAAGTTCTGTACAGCTTAAGGTGTGCGCGGTCGTAATTATTTCGTTTTTAGCTATAATGCTTACCGCATCAAGCATATTACCAATTGCATTGTCTTTGGATCTGAAAATAAAGCGGGTAACATTTTGCCCTGCAGGAACATTGTATGTGCCTTCATAGTGACTCCATGTCATTAAACCTACGTGTTCTTCTAATAATACAAACGGACCAGTAGGCGGACCCGCATACAATTGTACCGAGTTGTCCTGCGCTCTTGATAAGTGAGCAAAGCTATAAGCAAACTTCGTGATCTCAGAGCTGTCAAGATCCTGGAACATACCTTTAATATTTACAAGATCGTTAGGATCCGGTAGTGGCTGCTCTGTGTCAGGACTCATTAACTGAATCATCTGTCCACCCTCATATGTTGTAAATCCGTCAACGCCTAAACCGTTTTGAATATATAGCGTTTCGTATAATGACGGAGCATCACTTTCTAACAGGTTATTTCTCCATCCGGGCACTATGTTCTGAGAATAGAAATTACCTAATCCGCCTGCACCGGCACGTGGGCTTTCAAAACCACCGTTAACAATATCCAGTTTACAAGCATCAAGAGGTGTTTTAACGCAAACATCAAATGTGCTTAAGTTTGGTTTTGTATCACTTAGGGTTAATCTTACTTTATAAGTAGCGCCAACTTCAAGTTCTGTACTGTAAGCAGCAACAATTACGTTGTTGTATGTACATGCCATTTCCTGTAAAGTTGTACCAACAACTTTGTATAATGTAAGTGTAATTTTTGGTTCAGTTACGTCTGCACTGTTACCTGCTTCATACTGATGTTTTGCTGAGAAATTACCCAGTTCAACAATGTGTACTTTTGATGCTGCAACAAATTCAAACCAAACATCTCCTGCATTTGCTCCTGTACATGACATTGGTTCTGCCGAAACAGTAGCACCCATAAAACTTGCCATTGTAGCAGACTGCTCGCAAACATCTCCTGCATTTACAGGCACTGTAATTGCTTTTGAAGCATCGTCATTACGTACAAACCTGTACGGACCAGACCAGAAACTTGTATCTCCTGATCCACAAAGTGCCCTTACAAAGAATTCATAGCTCCCTGATTGTAAGTTAGCAAAGTCAGAACCCTGAGGTGTATATGAATTTGTTGTTACAACTGTACCGGATTGTGGTAATGTATTATTAGCCACAGGCTGAACAGCAACTTCCCATTGTGTTTCTGTACCACCTGCTGTCCATGAAAGAACCGAAGTTCCACTAACTGCTAAGTCGGTAGGCTGAGGACAGCTGATAGCACCGCATATTGACACTGTTTTAAATATCGTAGTTCTTGGTGTTATGTCTCCTAAATCGCTTGTCCAAACTATGTTTCCTTCACTGTCTTTTACAGTTACAGTTGATCCCGGATACTGACCCGGCGCTGTTCCCACAGAATCCCAGAATAATGAGAACTCAACTCCTGTACATAACAGTAGAGGATAATCTATAGGTTCAGGTGTTTCATTCCATGCACTTGTTGGGAATTCCATTGTCTGAAGTAAAACGCCATTTTGCATAACGTTAATTCCTCCACCTACACCGCCATTAAATGCACTGTTTAAAGTAACGGTATAGTCACAAAGGTTTTCAAAACTACACATAGTAGTAAATTCAAGCGGGCCTATCCACTCGCTATCCGTATCGCCACATACAGCTCTTACATAGTACTCATATTTTTGAGCAGGTATTAAACCTTCTATAGTGTAAGGATTAGTAGTTACCGAATGACGATACTGATCATCACCATCTCCAACAGGAGCGGCTAGTTCAGCCGGCTGTACATAAACGTCCCAAGCTGTTTCAGTTCCGTTAGCATCCCACGAAAGTTTAGTTGTTGTATCTGCAATTTCACTTACAGAAAGATTTGACGGATTAGGACAAGCAGGAATATCCTCTATAATCACTTTGTCTATAAGCAAAATCTGCCCTCTATATCCTTCCCAATGCGGGTCTTTTGTAGGTATATGCCATGCAATATTAATATCGCCTGTAACACCAGCCGGAATATTGATTACTTTTTCTTTCCACTCTACGTTATTTAGTGGTGCATCATCATAAAAATCTGCCGAATAAAGTAATGTCGTAAACGCAGCCGTATCAATACCTGTTGTTGATAGCCTTACATCAAGATCTTCATGAAAATTAGAATTATTTACCCTGTAATAATAACGTAGGCGCTGACCTGCTGTTACAGTAATTGTTGGAGAAATAAGCCAATCATTATTAGCACCGTTAGAGCCTGTAAACATACCTGCTGCCTGGTTGCCTTCGTAAGTATCAATAGTAGTATTCATATTCCAGGCAAACGAATCAGAGTTTCCGTTAAGAACCCTCCAACATGCTTCTGAAGCAGAATCGGTATTAAACGTTTCTGTGAACGGCGCAGTAAATGCCTCACATAATGTTGTAAAAGTAAATGGCCCTACCCATGCACTTTGTTCAGTTGCACTACAATATGCCCTTACATAGTATTCATACGTCGTGTTAGGCAATAATGATGCAGCCGGATAAGCTGTATTGTTAGTTGTTAGTTCCCCGGCAGTTGTAGGAACTCCTGTTCCTGCAGGCTGAACTTTAATTTCCCACTGTGTTTCCTGATATCCTTTTGACCATGACAGTTTAGCTGTATTTTTTGCGATCTCAAAAGCTGTCAACTCTGACGGATTTGGACAAGCAGGTGCTTCCTCTATGCGTACATTATCAATGTTAAGTATAGAAGTGCCTTCTGCAGTAGAAAATGTTGGTGGTACTCTGAAAGCAATATACACAGGGCCATTAGCCGTAATGTAAACTGATTTTTCAAGATACTCAATATTGGTAAAGTTCATTAATGGCATTACCACACTAAAACTTTCAGGATTAGTATCTGTAGTAGACATTAAAACTTCGACACCAAATCTTGGATTAGGGTAAAAAATTGAGAAGGCCGCTTTATAATCAAATTTGATCGCTTTTGTTCCCGTTACATTGATAGCCGGAGATATTAACCAATCATCATACGACGGAGTGCCCCAGAACCTATTACCCTGAATTGATGCTTGTGTAGCTGCTATCTGCCATGCAGTATCATCTTCATTTGCATCGTTTGTTGCCCAGCACGATTTATATGTGTTCGGGTCGTTATCGTTAAAGCTTTCATAGAAAGGCACATCAAATACACTGCAAAGGGTTGTAAAGTAATACGGCCCTACCCAGTTACTTTGTTGTGTAGACGAGCAGTATGCCCTTACATAATATTCGTATTGAGTTGCATGTGTAAGATTAGTCGCTGCGTAAGTGTTGTCGCTAATAAGAATACCTGCACCTGTAGGTACACCTGTATCTTTTGGCTGAACTACAATTTGCCATTGTCCTTCTACATCGCCTGCTTCCCATGTAAGGTTAGCGGTATCGGTTGTAATAGCACCGGCAGAAAGTGCTACAGGATCCGGACATGCCGGTTTATCTTCAACAACAATATCGTCGAGAATTAAACTGTATGTAGTTTCATCTGCTCCCGGATCTACATACCATGCAATGTTTACATTACCGGTAATGTTAGTAGGTATGTTAACTATCTTTTCTACCACTTCATAATCAGTATCCTGGCTAATGGTTGGCATTATTACGGTTGTAAAATTACCTGCTCCAATACCAGTTGTAGATAGAACAACCGAAAAACGGGCTACACCTCCCGAAGTCTGATATTTAAATCTCAGCCTTTTTGGTGTCGTTCCTAAGTCTATGGTTGGAGAAACAACCATATCGTTGTTATTTCCCTGATTGTTACCTGTAGATATCATAAAATTCTCCCATGAATGTCTCCACGTCAGGTCGTCTCCATTAATATCTAAAACTGTCCAACACGCCGTGGGCGTAGTTTCCGTAGCACCGTCAAATGGCTCTATATACGGTGTGCTAAAAGGAGTACACTGAGTTGTAAATTTGTATGGAACACTCCAGCTTCCCGGAACACCGCCACATACAGATCGTACATAAAAATCGTAAGCTGTACCAGCTGTTAGTCCTGTGTTTATTAAATTGTCTGTGTTAGTATTTGTTGAAGTTCCCGTTGCAGGAGCCGGAGACCCTGACGGTACAACTGCATACTCCCATGAAGCTGCAATCGCTAAAGGATTGTTCCATGAAAAAGTTACACTATTCTGAAGTAAGTTCTTGTATGTAATTACATTTGGAGTAGGACAAGTAGAAAAGTTCAATTCGAAATTGAAACAGATGCTCGTTCCTGAATCAAATAGTGAAGATATCACAATGATGTAGGTATGACCTGCCTCAACACTTAAATTTGAAATATATTTAGGTACATCTGCCGTTGTGGTATTTAAACCAGCCAAACAGTTAACACCTACCGATGCACAGTTTTCATAGACAAAAACACCTGTGTAAGCATTTCCAAAACATCCCGACCCCTGCGAATACGGAAGAGCCAATTGTTTGATATTTATAACACCATTTTGAGTTGGCGTATAAGAAAAGAAAGCCTTATCGCCATTCAGATAATTATCTGTTATGTTAGATGGCAAACAGTTACTACCCTGAGTAGTGTATGTTACTGCGGGATTTTGAAATAAGTCTAAGTTTGATGCATAGACATAAGGTGTATTTGTTACCGGAATAACAATTGGTGTTTCACAAGAAGTTCCAATAGCGGGGGTGCTGAATGCAAACGGGCCCGCCCAACTACTTGAATTTTGTGAACATAGTGCTTTTATATAAACCTGGTACGCTGTACCGGGAGTAAGATTATTTGCTGTATAAGTATTTCCTGTTGCAGTTCCGTTAGCAGCCGGAGCCTCTCCTGTTGGCACTACCTGTATCTCAAATTGCGTTGCCGTTGGATGTGTCCACGAAAAAGAAGCAGAGGTTGGTGCATTGCTTGTAACGCTAAAATTATCCGCAAGTACGTTATCACAAGGCTGGGCTGTCTGAAGGCTTACGTTGTCAATAAACCATGTATCAGCATCGGGTGAAGCACCCGGTTGATTGTTTACCAAAACAAAAGCCACATAGATATTAATACCCGGAGCAATGTTGGTAGGCATATTTACAACCTTTTCCTCATACACAAGAGGATTGCTTGTATTAAGCTGCGTTTCTGTCCATGAGGTAAGAAGTGTTGTAAAACCACTTGGATCTGAAGGATTCGCAGTAGATAATCTTATTTCATAGATATTTCCATGATCTGTAAGACTTGATTGTTTTGTAAAAAAACGTAACTGCCCATTTGCAGGAACAGTGATTGATGGTGTTACCAGATAATACCTTGCAGTATTACCACTACCAATATTTTCTGTAGTAGGATCTATGAAGGCTGCCCCCGTACTCATGTAGCCATCGGTAGATGTTGTCCATGCGGTTGTTCCTCCAACTGCAGGCGGTTGAAACCATGTAGTTGGTATACCACTTTCAAAATCCTGGATTGGCAACTGTGCAAACCCTTTTATCGACATGAGGCCGAAAAGAATTACAAGCGATAATCTGCCCATAAATTTTTTCAAACCCAAAGAACGATAGATTCCCGATTTAAGACCGGGCGGTCTTTGTAATAGTTTTTGTTTCATAGTTAACAGGTTCAATTAATAGTCCTTAGTTTAAGTAAAGACAAATCTTAACATAAAATACCTATTATACTAATGTTAACCTTTGTTAATTCGGTAATTTTAAAACCCTAAAAACACAATAAAACTACTCTATAACAAGGAGTTAAAACAAAAAACCATCAATGATTAAATTATTGTTTCTTCAGTTTGGCTTTTATCTGAGTAACCTCATAATTTAACATTTTAAGCGCTTTTTTACTTCGCATCTGATATTTGTACAGTAGTAAAAGTGATACTAAAATCAGTAAACTAACAATTGCAATTATAGAATAATATTGCTTTTTAGCCTCCGATAATTTCTGTTTATTAGTAGCCGTAAGTTCATCTATTGAGTCGCCGATAGATCTTCTTTCGGACTCTCTAATTATCGATTGATTCTCTAAAAAAAGCCTATTATATTTTTGGTAACCCTCCCAATTATTTACAGCGAGGTAGTTATTAGCTAACGAAATATACAAACCTCTGTTAAGTACTAAGTCGCCCACATTTTTAGAAATAGTAACGGCGTCCTGCAATACGCTTATAGCTTTCTCATACTCCTTTTCGTTATAATACACCTCTCCAAGCCCTTTTTGGGCAAAGGCCTTCAGGCTGTTTGCATTTACCGTTTCAGCATAATGAATCGCTTCCCTAAAGCTTTGTTTTGCCGCCTCAAAGTCTTTTAGCAAAACATAGCAATTGCCTTTATTGTAGTAGGCTATGCTTAGATTAGGCTGATTCATTATTGTCTTTGCCTTTTTATACTCTGCAATACCCCTGTCGAAATAACCTATTGCGATGTCGCAATTAAGCTGATCCTTGTAAATAAAACCTTTTACAACGCTGTTTGTGGCTTTTGTAAAATTATTTGGGTCTGCTGATGGGTGAGCTTTGATAAGCCTGTCAGATTCATCTAAAAAATGGATAGCCTTATCGTACACCTGCATCTGTTGGTACTTTACACCTGTCTTGGTGAGTATTTTAATTTGAAGCCCTATATCATTAGATTTTTTTGAAAGCTCATTAGCCGTTAGAAAATACCTGAGTGATTTTTGATAATCCCTTTTAGAAGAATAAGCATCAGATACAAGCATCAGCCCCATAACTTTATCTTCGGTTGAGCTTTTGGGATCGTTAAATATAGAATCACCAACTTTAATTACCCTTTCAGGTTTTTCATATATGTCCAGTTTGGCTTGTTTAAGTATGCTGTCCACTGCAGGCGTTTGCTGCGCAAAGCTATTTAGGCTTAGTATTAACACAGCCACACTGATATAAATCCTGTTGAAAATAAACATCTTAGCCATAACTATGCTTTTTTCTGGTTTACCTCTTTACCAATCAAATCTATAAAAACTGTAGGCGCAATACCTGTGATAGATTTAAAGACAGTTGCAAAACTGCTGTGCGACGAAAATCCGCTTTCTTCTGCCAGATAGCTTATTTTATAATTAAGATATTCCGGTTCATTCTTTAGCTTTTCAATAATATAATTTATCCTTAACCGGTTAATGTAGGTATTAAAATTGTCGTTGTAATGCTTATTAATTATCTCCGACAGATACTTTGTATTTACATCCAGTTGCGCCGATAAGGTACCTAAAGACATATCTTTACTGGTATACTTGGTTGACACTTCGAATTTTCGAAGCTTGGCCAATATAACCTGCTCTGTTTCTGTTGAAATGGTTATTTTTTTTGAGGGCTCTTTTTTGTCTATAGTGTAAGATTTTACCAAAAGGTTATTGGTTACCTCAAGATACCCCATAATCTCTTTTAAACGCCTTCTCCTGCTCTTATTCGCTATATACAGCAAAGTCCCCGCTACTATTATTAATACCAGTATACCTATTGCGCTGTATGTATATATTTTCAGATTGGTTAATTCAGAAATATAATCAGATTCCTGCTCTTCACCTATAAGATTAAAAAGCGAATTAACAGCTTCATTATCAAGATTCATCGCCTGTGTATTCAGCGTCAGAAACTTATCATAATTTTGCTGATACATTATCTTGTTATTAAGGGCAAGATAATGTGCCGCCAGCTGATAATGAATATCTTCCTGCAACGGAATGTTGTTTATTGCAACAGCTCTTTCCAGTAGCGGCAATAGTAAATCTATAGCTATTTGATTTTGGTGAGCTGACAAATATGCTTTTGAAAGTCCCATTTTTACCCTGCTCTCAAAAACGATGTTCGGTTTATTTAACGAACGATATAGCTTTAGCGCTTTATTAAACTCATTCTCGGCAGCCTTATTATCACCGGTTCCGAGTAAGGCGGTGGCTTTAGTATATGCAATAGATTTTTGTGTAGAAACTTCATCACTTTTTATTGCCGCCAGTATCTCTAACGCCTTTTTATATTGCTGAAGCTCTATCGCTATCAGCGCCTTTTCAAGTGCCATGCGAATTTGCAGTGATTTGTAGGTTACCGGTGCTACTTTATTAAACAAAGCATTTGTATCTTTAAGATAGTCGCCTGCCTGTTTAAACAAGTGTACTTTGCGCGATACTTCGGCCTTTACAAGCAATACTTCGGCTACTAATGAGTCGTTACCCTCTTTAGAATTCCTGCCGGCTTCAAATAAATATTCAAGCGATTTGTTGTAATCTCCTTTTGTAATATATCCTCTCGTAAGCAGCAGGTTTAAAACCGTTTTATTTTCGTCTGACCGTGTTTTTTTAAGAAGATGGTTGGCTATTTTAATACTCTCATCGGGGTTAGAAAAAACAAGTTCATTAGCCTTTACCTGCAGCAGATCCTGTTCTGCATTTTCCTGAGAATATAGCGTAGCACTAGCCAGGAGCATAAAACATGCTGCAAGCAGACCCGAAAACATACTAACACTAGGTTTCATTATTAATGTATTTATCAGGATATAACTAATAAACATTGCCGTTTACAGTTCTATCTGAAAGACAAATATAGCTACAATTCAATTTTAAAAGTCTATAATAAAGTAACATTATGCAGTCAACTTGTTACCCTTTTCACAAAAAGTTATAAATAGCGGATTAGAGATAAAAAAAGCGGGGCTATAAAAGCCCCGCTACACAAAAACAATATATAAAAAGTGAATTTATAACAAATATTATTTGCTAACAACTGTAAACCGAACTGCTGTACCACCACCGGAAGCCATATCTAAAGCTAAAACTGTTTTGCTGTTAACCTCTTTTGTAGATATCGTTACAGGATACGGATTTGTTTTATAATTGGCTCCTGCTCCATCAGCATAAATTTCAGCTTTATAAGTCCTACCAGCCTCTAAAAAGCTTAACGGAACATTAATTTTACGGGCGTCGCTATTAGTAATAGCACCAAGATACCAGTTGTTAGTATCCCAGTCTTTACGCGCTATTGTAACATACTCGCCTATTTTAGAATCTAATACCTTTGTTTCAGACCAGTTGCATGGCACATCTTTTATAAACTGAAACTCCGGTTTGCCTTCATAGTTTTTAGGCTCGTCAGATGCCATTTGTAACGGACTGTAAATAACCACATACATTGCAAGCTGTTTAGCAAGCGTAGTTTGCACTTTTGCACCGGATGGGGTTTTATAACTAAAATCAAACGTACCCGGAGTAAAGTCAAGCGGACCGGCAAGCATCCTGGTAAATGGCAATATTGTAGTATGTTCAGGCGTATTACCGCCATCGGCAGACCACGCATCATATTCCTGGCCTCTTGCGCCTTCCTGCGCCATAAGGTTAGGATAAGTACGCTGTAAACCTGTACCTTTTACCGGTTCATGGTTGTCTATCATTATCTTGTATTTGGCGGCAGTTTCTATAACTTTTCTGTAATGACGAACACCATACTGGCTGTCATGCCATTCCTTTTTATCAAGATATTTGTTTACATATCCTGTTTTTACCGTGTTTACGCCCAGCTTATTGTATAGTTTAAAAGCTTCGTCAAGCTGGCTTTCATAATGCTTAGTAGCGCCCGCTGTTTCATGATGCCCTACTAAACGAACGTTTTTAGAAGCAGCATAACGTGTAATTTCTTCAATATCAAAATCAGGGTATGGTTTTACAAAGCTAAAAGTACTCCCATCAGCTGTCCAGTCGCCATCCCAGCCATAGTTCCAGCCTTCAACAAGAACGCCTTTAAACTTATTTTTGGCTGCAAAATCAATATATTCTTTAGTAATTTTTGTCGTAGCACCATGTTTAGGCCCTTGTCCCCAAGTGTAGTTATCTAAATGGATACCCCACCATATACCAATATATTTAGATGGCTCTATCCATGAAGTATCTTCAATTTTAGAGGGCTCGTTTAAATTAAGCGTAAGCGTAGAAACCGCAAGATCGCCGGGGTTTGACCCAACCATAACAGTTCTCCATGGTGTATCAAACGGAGTTTCTGCATAAACTTTGACGCCATCAGCCCAAGGCACAAGATCACTTTTGTACTGATTGCCCTTGGTTCTTACCAATGTCATAGAAGCAAAATCGGTTAGATTTGCCTCATGTATAGCCACATACAGCTTGTTTTTCATTTCGAAGGTTGCAGGCGTATTAATAGTATCGGTCTGGCTAATAGGCGATTTTTTGTAATAGCTTTCGTAGTAGCTATTTTCGCTATGTACCGGTGTAGACCAAACATCATTATTGTCAGCAAATGTAAACTGTGTTATCTCGTTAGATATCTTTACCTTACCCAGTTTAGGCTGTTTAGGAAAATGATACCTAAAGCCCAATCCATCGTCAAAAACTCTGAAGATGATATCTACAAGCCTCTGCTCCCCTTTTTCTTCTTTAAGGTGAACAATAAGCTCATTATGGTTGTCTTTTACTTTTTTAAATTCTCCCCACGGCTGCTCCCAGGTTTCATTCACCGTTTTGCTTTCGGTATTTATAACTTTAAAACCATCTGTCATCTTTGCAAGGCCGGCAAATTCAAAGCCCAGTAATGAAGGTTCAATTACCGATTTTCCATTTGATGAAAAGCGGTATTGCGGCTGACCTGCTTTTGTAAGGTCAAAAACCAATACATTTTTCTTTCCGGGAGATGATACCTTGTAGTTTTTTTGCGCACTACACGAAAGCGACACAAATACAAATGCCGCCAGGCAGTACTTAAAAATTTTGTTCTTCATTATTTAATTACATTTATTACAACTTATTTTATTTCATTAAGTATCTGTACAGCTTTTTCAGGTTGCATTGAAACAAAATAGTTAAAAGCTTTATCCAGTTTAGTCTGTATGGCAGCGTTGCCTTTGTACTGTTTCCTTAAATTGTACAGTCTGCTTATTTCGGCAAACGAAACAGTTGCGTTTTGAACACCTGCAAAGGTTTTTACTTTTTCAATGTATGAATAGCCAAACTCTACAGTTGGCTCAAACATTGTGCCTTCTCCGAAGTCATTCCAGGTTATTAACTGTAAATAGTCAAGGTTGGCATTCTTTGCCATGTTCAGGGTTTCGTCCAGCGTTGCACCATTGTTATGTTCAATAGTCCAGCCTATGGCATCTCCGCCCCCGCCCTGCTGGTAAAAATCTTTAAAACCCGGATACGCAGACCCCATGCCTACAGCCAGACCCGGTAATTTGTTGGCATAAAAGTTACTAATATGCGTATTGTCCTGATATACCCACGAATATTCCCCCGATGCATTTACTCCGGCATCTGCCGATTCGTACCACAACGTTAAGAACGTAGGTTTAGGATCAAGATTACTGAAAGCACTTGTCCATTCAGCCGGTGTAGTAAGCGTAATTGGTCCGAAATTCAACAATAGCGGCTTACCATTAACCTTTATGTAATTAGCATCGTTAAAATAGTTGTTCTGCAAATAGCTGAAATCGGTTTTAGCGGCACTCACCACAGTAGGCGAAAGTCCTGCATTTACTATATTGGTTAAAAATCGGTCTTCATACACAATAGCATATTCCAGCCCTACTTCGTCCAGCATTTCAATAAGTTGTTCGGCGTTGTCTTTATTGATCCTGTAATCGTTCAGGTTATAAGTACCATACCAGTCTATAAGTACTCCATCTATCCCGGCGTATTTCATCAACAGCAAATGGTTTTCTATAACTTCTTTATTACCTGAATGGTAGGGCCCGATAAGCGGATAGTAATGCGAGGCTATTTCCCTTCTGCCATTAGCATCTGTCTTTTCCGGATTTTTGTTTGCCATTGTCCAGTGATAGCCCCATTTACCGTCCGGGCTGCTTTCATTGGTTTCAAACCATGGCATATAATGCATGTAAATTTTAGTTTTGTTGGTTTTGGCAACCGCAACAGGATCTAAAACTTCATTTTGTTCTGTAGCCTGATTTTTATCATCGTTGCTACAGCTCATTACCGAAGTAATACTTACTAAACCTATAAGCAGCAGTGTAGTATATTTTTTCATTAGCTCTATTTAATGGTTAATAAAAAAATGCCGGACCTTCTATGACTAACCCAAAAACATAGAAGACCGGCATTAAGTAACCTAATTAGGATATCCAGGATTTTGATTCAGGTTTGAATTGGTATCCAAAACGGTTTTAGGAATTGGGAAAATAGCTCTTTCCGGAGCTGTAGACCCTTTTTCCCACCATGGTTGGAAGAATGTACCAAACCTAATATTATCTGTCCTTCTTCTTCCTTCAAATATAAATTCGCGAAGAAGTTCTTTATCAATAAATTCAAGGTCTATCGTAGCAGGCATCTCCAGACCTGCACGTTCTCTAATCTGCTCAACAAATGGTGCTGCAAGACCTGACTGCCCTAAACGAACGTAGCATTCTGCCTGCATCATAAGTATTTCAGAGTAACGCATAATAACCCAGTCATGGTCACGCTCCCACTGCTCACCCGCTTTCATTTCATATTTACCAAGCCTTACACCTTCGTTTTGTTTAGCATTGGTAAAGTTTGTAATATCTTCGGTATATATAAGCGGTTCGCCGCTATCCATAATAATTACAGATCCTGTAGCAAGGTTTATCTGCTCACCTTCAATCATAGACGCTTTTCTTTTATCTGTGTCTTCAAAAGAAGAGAATACACCAGGCTGTGCACATATACCATTTCCACTCCATGGATAGTCTCCCGTCGCCGAAATCGCAAACCTATGTAGATAATGGCAGCTCATAGAAGAAAGGTAGTTACCTACAGTACCCGCTTTCTGGTCGTAAGGAATAGCGAATATAATTTCTGATGATGTCTGGTTATTTGTAGCAAAACTTGCAAAATAATCTGGTGTTAATGTATATCCCGAAATGTTCTGGCACATAGTTAAACAATCCTGCCAACGGGCAACACCAACATACGCTTCAGAGTTAAGGTATAACCTTGCCAACAATCCGTAAGCTACATTTTTAGTGAATTTAGAATACACTACGTTAGCGTTTAGGTATGGCAGGGAAGCCACCAATTCTGACTCAACAAAATCGTAAACTTCTTTACGTGTAGAGTTAGATGGTAAACCAACATCTTCAAAATTCGTAACAATTGGCACATTACCAAACATATCAAGCAGTTGATAGTAATAGTATGCCCTGATTGATTTCAATTCAGCATAAATAGGCATTTTAGCCTGTTCTGTAAGCCCCGATTTATCTACCTGATAAATGATGGAGTTTACTTTTGCTATACCTGCATAGCAGTATCTCCATGCCGATAGTATCATGGCATTGTCAGATGCCCACTCGTGTCGTTGCACCTGCTGGTAACGACCAAGGTCAAACCAGTCAGTTCCCCTTGTTGGTATTGTAGCCTCATCAGACGCTACTTCGTTAAGAAAGAATACATATTCGCACGTAGGGAAAGAGTTTGAAATGGCATCGCTAAATCCTCGTAACGAAGAGTAAGCACCTCCTACAAGAGCTTCGATCTCTGTTGGTGTCTGACCAAACTGATCATCGGGAACCCTGTCGTACAATTCTTCATCAAGGTTTGTACATGATAAAGTAAAAAGTGTGCTAAAAAATACAGCAGCTATTATTTTGACTTTCATTTTTTTCAATTTATTGTTAATCAGATTGCTTAGTTAGCCAAGGTAAAATTCAGTCCGAACGTTATTGTCCTTGGCCTAGGATAGTTGTTAAACCTGTCGATTCCCGGGTTATCCAAACCACTCATATTCACCTCGGGGTCTACACCGCTGTAGTTTGTAAATACAGCCAGATTTTGTCCTGTTACATACAATCTAAGTTTAGATTTTGAATCTTTAAACGGAACCGTATATCCTACAGTTACGGTTTGTAACCTGAAGAATGAACCATCTTCTATCCAGTAGCTTGAGAATTTAGGAGATGATGTTATACCACTCCCTAAGAAATCGTCTGTTACATTGTAAGAAGGCAGCCTGTTAGGATCGTTAAGCATCATGTTTGATGCATTTAATATATCCTGACCGAACATGCCATAACCTGTAAAACCAAAATCGAAGTTTTTGTATGTAAAGTCCATACCTAAACCAAGACTGAAATCAGGCTGGGCATTACCAATAGCTTTACTATCTTCTGATACTACGATGTTACCATCTGCATCAAGTCCTTCTGAAGTTGGCCCCCAGAAAGTACCAACTGCATAACCCTCTTTTATGATCTGAGAGAACTGGTTAGACATACCCGAAAGTCCGTGAAGCGATCCGCTGTAAATTATATCTGTCTTGTACGTCTGGTTAGATAGTTTTTCTATTTTCTGCTTGTTCTTTGCGAAGTTAAAGTTAGCATCCCACGTAAAGTTATCCTTCTTAATGATGTTTGCATTTAGCATAAGCTCTACCCCTTTATTAGAAAGGTCACCTACGTTTGCAAGCATAGTGCCTACTAAGTAGGGCGGCTGAGGCACCTGATACGTATACAAAAGGTCTTCCGTTTGTTTGTCATACACCTCGATTGATCCTGTAATCCTGTCGAAAAGGCTAAAATCCAAACCAATATTTAACTGTTTAGTAGATTCCCATTTTAGGTCCGGGTTAGGGTTTTGAGTTGGTGAATAGGCAAGGCTCCATGTACCTGTTGCAGGATCATAGTAACTGTCACGGCCAACTCCTAAAATAGAAAGCGATTTGTACTCGCCAATACCATCCTGGTTACCTGTAACACCATAACCCGCCCTAAGTTTTAAGTTAGAAAGCCAGTTAGATGTACTGCTCATAAAATCTTCGCCTGAAATTTTCCATGCTGCCGACGCAGAAGGGAATACACCCCACTTGTTGTTAGCACCAAAACGGCTTGATCCGTCTCTTCTTACTGTTCCGGTAAACATGTATTTACCATCATAAGAATAATTTGCCCTACCAAAGAATGAAACAAGGTTAGATTTTCCCTGGTATGAATACACATCACCTAAACGGTAATTGTATCCTGCGCCAAGGTTGTTATAGCCAAACAAATCGGTTACAAAACCACTCCTTTGTGCACCAAAGCCTTTGTAAATATTCTCATAGAAAGAGTAACCTACCAAGCCGTTAATGCTGTGTTTTCCTAAAAGCTTATTGTAGCTAAGGTAACTTTCAAGCTGTGCATTGGTATATTCTTCGTATGTTTTTTGGGCATAACCACGTTCGGTTCTTCCTTCCATCATTGCGTAGCTTGGCTTGTATGTGTTGCCCTGCATTGCATTATGTTCTAACGAAAGGTTTACTGTAGCTGTAAAGTCGTTTAAGAATTTAGCTTCTGTTTTAAAGTAACCTAATACCCTGTGTCTTTCGTTATCTGCAATCCTGTTATTCATTATCTCAACAGGATTTTCATTAAGCGTACCACCTACCTGAGTATAGTTACCTTGAGCATCTCTAACGGGAATTGTTGGGTTAAGGTTAAATGCCCTTTCAAATATCCTGTAATCCAGCGGATGCCATTTGTCTATATTCGCAAATAAGCCTGTATCAAACTTAAGGGCTTTATCAGCTGCATACTGTGTACCTGCCACATTTGCGCTTACACGCTCTAAATTTGTAGTTTTAATTACACCCTCATTTTTAAGGTACAGTAAAGAGGCACGAAGCGTACTGTTCTCACTACCCGATGAAATGCTAATGTTATGTGACTGTGTAAAACCTGTTTGCTGTAATTCCTTCTGCCAGTTGGTATTTCCACCGTAATCAACTGCGTCAGCTAAGTTGTTAGCACGTACATAACCTCTCCACTGGTCAGCAGAAAGTAAATCTAAATTATTAGACGCCTCGCTTATACCTGTAAAACCATTGTACACTACAGATGTACTTTTCATTCCGTTTTTAGTGGTAATGATGATAACACCATTAGCACCCCTCGAACCGTATATTGCAGTTGCCGATGCATCTTTTAATACGTCTACCGATTTAATATCCGAAGGCTGAACCACATTGATATCAACTCCGGCAATACCATCCACTACAATTAACGGGCTGTTGCTTGCAGTTAACGATGTTCCTCCTCTTAATCGTAGTGTAGCCCCACTTGCAGGGTCACCGGTACTCTGTGTTACCGTTAAACCGGCAACTTTACCCTGTAATGCCTGTTCTGTAGATGTAATAACACCTTTTACAAGGTCTTCTCCTTTTACAGAAGATATAGCACCTGTAAGGTCAGACTTTCTCATGGTACCGTAACCTACAGAAACTACCTCTACACCTTCCAGCATAATAGCACTTTCTTCAAGGTTAATATTTAGTGTAGATGTAGATGCCTCTACCACCACATTTTGAGTTGTAAACCCTATTGAGGAAATTACAAGCGTACCTCCTACTTTAACTTCAATAACATATTTACCGTTTTCATCGGTACTTACTGCGTTGCTTGTACCTGCTTCCAGTATGTTTACACCCGGTAACGGCATTTTTGTATTATCGTAAACTACACCTGATATCAGCTTTTTGTTCTGGGCATACATTCCTGCCGAAAGCAAAAGCATGAAAATCATGAATACCAACGATAGGTTAGCCCTGCCAGTCTGCGGGGCTGTATTTGTATTTTTACTATTCATTAGAATTGATTTTTGGTTAATCATACTTGTTAGTCCAGCGTTTTAAGAGGAAGGATAGAATCTGAAATTACCCTGTCGTTATTGTCTTTTACAACCACATGAATTTCTGTTACATCCACACCGTTAAGTTCTGAAACAAGATTAACAAAGCCTTTTATCTCGCTTACAGTACCCGAGAATTCTCCGGTAATTACTTTACTTCCTGCCGTAACGGTATAGGTAAGCTTGTTTACGTTTGTTTCGTTGTTTGTTCTTATAATACCCAAAAAGTCTTTTTTGCTTATCTGAGTTGGGAAGAACATGAATTTTGGAGGTGGCGGCGGAATAAACTCTGCAGCATTCAGTACCTGGTCTGGAGTAGTTTTAGCCCAGTTATCTTTAACCATTAAAAAGTTAAGGTTTTGCATAACATAACCTGCAGGTGTATTATAGTATTGTGATGGAATAAGATCCATTTTATAGATACCGTCACCCAGGTGCTTTAGTTTTGTTTTTTCAACAATTTCCGGTACGCTTGCCTGATATTCTACTTTAATATCCCAGTTATTAAGGCCACTATGAAAATGTACACTTTCTGCACCTGCAAAACCTTCGGCATTGTTAGCGTTAAATAATATACTTAAGCCTCCGTCTAACGTTGGTTTTGGCGGGTATGCCCTTACCAGTTCTCCCGATGTAGAAAAATCGTCAAACGGTGTATATGTTACACTTGACACCTCGCTTTGTCTTGTGCCCGTTTTATTTTTCAGCCTGAACCAGAAGCCTGCACTGTCTTTAATTTCCTGCGGCGTTCTTGAAAAGTATACTGTAGGCGTTAATGTAAAGCTCCATACTTTGTTGCCTACATAGGTTAACTTTGCAAATTCTGATGAATTTTCAAAATTACCTGCATCCGGTTCAGATGGTGACCATATCCATAAATACACGTCTTCAGTTTCCGCAAACGTTGTAGTGGAAAGGTCAAAAAACCAGGTTACCTGTTCGTCGTACTTATATACAACAGGATACGACCATATCTTAGCCGGAGTACCCACGTTTTCCTGTGCCTTAACAAGAGCAGGAAGCATCATAAAGGCAAGTAATACTATATGTATTAATTTTTTCATACTCTTTTAGATTAATTGATTGCGTTTAGTTTAAATGCATAAGAAACATAAGGAGTACCTCCCGATGATCTTACTAATTGAAGTTCCATTTCTTCATTGCTGCCCGGTACAGATGTAAGTCGTAACTCGTCTGTCTTTTGGGTTTTCTGTGCATCGCTGTATAAATAGATTCGAACTGCCTCACCTGTCGTGGTCTGGAAATCTGAACTTAATTTCCAAAAACCATTAAGTGCAAATAAAGGAGGAACGTTTCCTGTAACTTCATAACTTGTTGGGTTGTTACTTCCGTCTACATTAAACTTAATCCTGAAATCATCATAACTAAATAAAGTACTTAAAGTCTGTTCAGATGGTTCAAGCTTGTTCGATTTTGCAACCTCGTCTACCATCTTTAGGCTCATTAGTCCCCATTCGCCTGTAACTTTTTCGTGAAGCGAAATCGGGTCCACATGATTGCCATCATCCATTTCGTTGCAGCTTACAGCAAGCAAACTAAAGACGGCTAACAAGTAGATAATTTTAACTCTCATAAATGTTGTTGTTTTTTGTTAGGTTAAATTTGTTTGTTCTTAAAAGATAGGACGAAGCTACCTGTTAAAATCCTCTTAAAAAAAACATAAAGCAAAAATCAAGATACTATAACGATATAAAATTTACCAATTAATTAATAATCAATTAATTGACAACAATGCTGTTTTAAAAAAATCAAGATAGAATTGAGAGTCATTTTGGAGTTTTAAAGGCTAAATAAATAGCGATATGAAAATTATTGGAACTAAAATTTTAGGATTGTTCAAGTATGCTATTATTTTATTATCGAATTGCAATATTTTGACCTATATTTAGCATCTTTAAAAATTATGTTAAAGAAATCACCTTGATTGTCACAAATTCAATCATAATAAGGATTCAAACTTATAGTCATGCGTACCATATATCTTTTACTATTATCCTTTCTATCTTTTAGTGCTTTTGCTATTGAGATTGACCCAATATTGGACAGTCTGGATAAGGCAATTTTAAGAAAAGACGTTTATATCAAGCAAAAATATGCACGCATCAGAGAGCTTAAAAAGAATGTCCATAAGTATACGCTTAGTAAAGATAATGTAAATTTATATCATGATTATATGCGCCTGTTTGAAGAATATAAGTCCTTCAAATACGATTCGGCATATTATTATCTGGAGTCTGCAAAGTCAAGGGCACATGTTCTAAAAGATGGAAAATTGCTTTCTAAAACTAAAATAAAGGAAGGGTTTGTTTTGCTTTCATCGGGCTTGTTTAAAGAAGCTATTGATACACTCGATAGTGTAGATATATCCAAACTTGATATCGCTAATAAATACGAGTTTTATTCGGTTAAGGCACGTGCTTACTATGACCTTGCCGACTACACAAAAGACCAGCGCTATAACATTAACTATATTCAGCAGGGGAATCATTTACTGGAAATAGCAATATCTCTCATTAAACCAAATACAAATGATTACTGGGCTGCAGAAAGCCTTAAACGCCTTAAGCAACAGGACTGGAAAGGTGCCGAAGATGCTTTTAGCTATTGGGTCAATAACTTTAAACTACCGGCAGAATACTACGGCATTGCTACATCCAGCCTTGGTTATATTTATTCAGAAAAAGGGCAAACCGATAAAGCCGTATACTACCTTGCTTTAGCAGCAATTGCCGATGTTAAGAATGCTACCAAAGAAACCGTTGCCTTACGCAATCTTGCCAATGAGCTTTTTAAAATGGGGTATCTCGAAAAGGCCAACCATTACATTAACCTTGCTATGGATGATGCTACGTTCTATGATGCAAGGCACAGAAAGATAGAGATCTCTTCTATACTCCCCATCATAGAAAAAGCACAGCTAAATAAAGTAAATAACAAAAATGACCTGCTTGAAAAGATAGTTATACTGCTTACCATTTTAGCTCTAATCATTATACTGTTCCTTATTATCATATTCAAGCAGCTAAAGGCACGAAATGCTTCCCGAAAGGCTATGGCAGCGTCGTATGATAAATTGCAGCAAATGAACAAAAGCCTGAGCGAAGCCAATACTATTAAAGAGGAATATATCGCTTACTTTATAAGAGTCACTTCTGAGTTTATTAATAAAATAGACCATATCCAAAAGAGTACTATACAGAAAATAATAGCCAAAAAGACTGACGAAGTTATTACAAGCCTTAAACGCTATAATGTAAAAAAAGAAAGGGAAGACCTCTTTCATCAGTTTGATGAGATCTTCCTTAAATTGTTTCCTTCTTTTATTGCCGATTTTAATGCTCTTTTTCCTCCCGACAACAGGACTATTGTGAAAAAGGGTGAACTGCTTAATACCGAATTACGAATCTTTGCTCTTTACCGATTAGGTATACAGGATAGTAATCAGGTAGCCGACTTTTTAGAGCTTTCTGTTTCCACAATATATACTTATAAAACACGTATTAAAAGTAAATCTGATTGTAAAGAGGTGTTTGAAGAAAAGATAATGGCTATAGAAACGATATAGCTTATCCTCCTATCATTACAGTAAATGCTCCCAATACTATTGAGCCGCCATGTGCTGTCGGATCACCCATTCTGGCTGCAGGTTTCCCTCCTATCATTACAGTTGAAGATCCTTTTACTATACTATCAGGCGATCCCACACAGACACATATATCTCCCACGACGGCTGCTGGCATTTGCGCTATTAAAACTGTAGGTACTCCCGGTCCCACTATTGGCCCTCCTACATGAGGAATTGTTACAACTCCCGGTGTTGACATAGGGCACTGATGAAAATCTGTTATTCTTGCTGCTGGTGGCATACTTATTTTTTTTTATTAATTGATCATTACCATTGCTCCTTTTACCGTAGTTTGCAAGCCCGAGGAAAGCTCCGCCTGTGTTCCGCCTTTAGCTACAAAAGACATATCTGCTATAGCTTGTATTAGTGCAGCTTTTAATTTTACGCCAGTCACTGAGTTTATGTTAATATCGCTAATGGCAGCAATATTTATACCCGTTGCAGCCTTAAATGTTAGGTTACCGGAAGATTCTATTGAAATACCATCGCCTGACATTTCAATCCTATTATTATGCTGATCTGATAATTTAACCGATCTCAGGTCATCGCTTAACTCTATTTTGTTACCAGCCACGGTTTCAAGGGTTACAACTCTTTTGGTTTCATCAGACGTTATTTTCACTTCATTAGCGCTGACAGATTTGAAAGCAACACTATCATTATACTTCTGTTCGTCGTAACCGACACTTACTGTAGTAATCCAGTTGCCATTTTCTATGATATGCTCTACACTGCTTACATAAGATAAGCCATTAACTCTTTTTGAGAACCCTTCAATTTCGATAGTCGTGTCAGGCGTAGCTAACGCACTCCCCTGAAATGAAACATCTCCTAATAAAGTACCCCACTTAACTATGGTAGCTTGATCTGTATTTAGTTTTGCATTGAACGCTATTACATTATCGGGATATGTTACTTTTAGAACAGGCTGTGATAATGCACCAGTATTTGCATCATAGGCATTTTTATCACTAGTTAGGCAACTTACCTTCAGTCTTAACTGATCTCCACTTGCCATTACTAACTCCTGTGTATCTACAAATCCATGAAACACTACAGCGTTACTGTTATCGTAACCACATTCTATTCTTATACTGTTGCCTTCAGCAAAATCCGCATGTTCAAGCTCAAACAAATTTTCCATTGCCTCAGAAGGGGCTAAAGTTATCAGGGCTCTTCCTATTGTATTAACTTCATGATTAACATGAATACCAGTTACCTGTATGCTATTATTTATCTGTACGCCATTGCTGTAAATAGCAAAACTTACCAGATCACTCCAATTGTTATTTGGGGAAATATCCATTTTATTTATATTTTTTAATTAGCTTTCTGTAGTTGTTGTAAAATTGATATTTGCACAAATTCTGCAGGGCGTACGGGAGCAACCAAAACACTTATACGTAAGATTCCATTCAAAATATCTTCGTTTGTCATTGTCTCGATTAATCCAACCCTCACACTAAATGAATCATCAGGCGATGAACCAACAAGGCTACCACGCTTCCAGAGGCTTAGCAGAAAATTATTTATCATACTTTTCAATGCAGACCATGTATTTTGATCGTTCTGTTCAAATACAAATACCTTAGCAATATTTTTAATAGATTCTTCTATCATTATAACTGTACGGCGCACATTTACGTATCTCCAGTCCTGAGAATTCCCATCAAGGGTGCGCGCACCCCAAACCAAAGTACCCTCTCCTGGAAAATTACGCAACGCATTTACAGCCATCCCATTTAATGGCACATTAAGATCCTCCTGATCTGAATCAGAAATAGTAACAACAGAATTTGTAACGTTACTGAGGGTAACATTGGCAGGTGCTTTCCATACTCCTCTCGTGTTATCCATCATTGTATATACCCCGCCCATGGCTGCAGACGGTGGAAGAATATTTAATTGCCTCCTTATTTCCGCCATAATATCGTTGTACAATTTACTTTGGCTTTTAAATAATTTATCAACTGCCAAAAGCTCGTCGTGACTAACATCCTTTACAATTTTATCGGTTTCAGTTTTTAATTTAGAATTCTCTGCGATGAGTATTTTTCTAAAATCTTCAAGACCTTCCGTAATATTTGAAAAATCCACTTCACTATTTGAAACAATAGTTGTATTTACCCACGGATAGTATGAAGCTCCGTATGAAAGACTGTTACTTCCTATTCTTTCTCTAAACACAGTTACTATGTCATTTTCATCATTGCTGCGTTTTTTGTATCCGTCATAGATATCAAGTATCGCTATTCTGTTTTGTAGTTCATTACAGTGTTTCAGCATTTGCTGCTGAATTGCATAACAGTCAGCTGCACTTTTAAGATTAACCGCCTCGGGGACAATAATCATTGTAGCTTCATCCGCTTTTGAGGCAGCACTAATTCCGGCAGATAACCTTTGTTTTGTAATATCTTCCGAATAATTACCCACAGAAATTATGTAACACGGTCCACCACCATTGCTAAAGAAAAACCTGATTGCATTGTAGAAATTATAATTATCTATGCGGAAAAGGCTAAACCCGGAATTATCTCCAGGCTTAAATTTAAAAGACGCTTTTGGTGCAAGCCCAAAATGTTTAACAAAATCTGCCATCGAGTTGATACGTAGCGGAGTGTTAATGATTGAACCGGAATTATCCAGAGCAAATTCAGTATATCCAACAAAAACAGGTATAGCGGTTGCGGCCTCAACAATTGAGTTTGGAAAAGCATTCTTCTCTTCGATATACACACCGGGGGTTCCATATTTTGGCATAATCTCTTTTTTATAATTATGATGCAAAATAAAAAATCAATTGAATGCTATAGTACGTAGAATTACCTGTTTTGAATAAAGAAAGCCCGCTCAATGAGCGGGCTTTCTTCTGATATCTGATTCTTATAAATTCTTACTGATGTAACTTCCATAAAGATCTTTAAACTGATACCCTTCGGTATAGCGGTCTTTGCTCAGTTTCTTGAATTCTGATAATCCCCAAAGGATAAATTCTTTTAAGAAGTACTGGTCTTCTTTAGCAGCATCCGGCTGGTATTGTTGAACTAACTGTTTCAACGGAATGATTGAATCCAGTTGTTTTCTGTATTCAGCATCCGATGCATCATCAGCAAGGTCAAAACCACTTTCGTTAAAGAACCAGTCAATAACTTCCTGGTAAGGGCCTTTTTCATTCTGGCGTTCCAGCTTTTCTATTTTAGGGAAGAAATCGGGGAACAATGTTTTTACTGCCTCACTCAATAAATGTTCGGCAACAACCGCTGCTCCCTCTTGCTCTCCTTCGTAAACCAACTCTACCTTACCGGTAATAGCAGGAATAACACCCATAAAATCAGAAAGCCTTACAGTAGTATTGTCATCACCTGCACGTAATGCCCTTCTTTCGGCGGTACTCAACAGATTTTCAAATGCTGTTATGCTCATCCTCGCACTCACGCCACTCTTATAATCTATAAATTCGCTTTCACGGGCTTCAAAACTTATTTGCTCCAACAAGTCTTTTGCCAGCGACGGTACATAGATAAAGTCGCTCTGGCGACCGTCAAGGTTAGCTTCCTGCTCGGTAATAGTCCTTGCTATTTTAACCGTTTCAGGGTAGTGTGTAAGTATCTGTGATCCGATACGGTCTTTCAGAGGTGTAACTATACTTCCCCTGTTGGTATAATCTTCAGGGTTAGCAGTGAATATAAACTGAAGATCAAGGTTCATCCTTACTTTAAAGCCACGTATCTGGATATCACCTTCCTGTAGTATATTGAATAACGCTACCTGTATTCTTGCCTGAAGATCGGGCAGTTCATTAATTACAAATATGCAACGGTTAGCGCGTGGTATCATACCAAAGTGAATTACCCTGTCATCGGCATACGATAGTTTAAGGTTAGCTGCCTTAATAGGGTCAATATCTCCGATAAGGTCGGCTACAGTAACATCGGGCGTAGCCAGTTTTTCATAAAAGCGTTCGCTTCTGTGCAGCCAGCTTATAGGTGTAGCATCGCCTTTCTCTGCAAGAATATCTTTTGCATAACGCGATATTGGCGCTAACGGATCGTCGTTAATTTCTGAGCCTTCCACAAACGGAATGTATTCATCAAGAAGGTTAACCATTAGCCTCGCAAGCCTTGTTTTTGCCTGGCCTCTTAATCCCAGAAGGTTTATGTTATGGCGTGATAAAATAGCGCGTTCCAGTTCCGGTATTACGGTGTTTTCAAACCCCCATACACCTTCAAAAACCGTTTCGCCTTTGCTTATTTTCGTTCTTAAGTTATTTCGTAATTCGTCTTTTATGCTTTTGCTCTGGTATCCCGCTTTTTTCAGTTCACCCAGCGTTTTTATATTCTGTATATCCATCGTTCCTTCTGTAAATTCTTATTTAACTCGTTTTTTCCTGTTGGTCTCGTAATCTTCAAAAATCATTTCGCCCAACCCTTTAAGCCCTGTGTAGAAAGCCTTCCCCTGATTTGCCTCTGTAAATCGGTTTACAAATTTTTGCAGGTAAGGGTCGCTTGCTATCATAAACGTAGTAATAGGTATGTGCAGTTTTCGTGCCTGTTGCGCCATGTTGTAACACTGGTCAACAATATACTCATCAAGCCCGTTACTGTTCATGTAGTAACTTCCGTCTTTCTCTTTAATACAGCTTGGCTTACCATCGGTAATCATAAAGATTTGCTTATTGGTGTTTCGTTTTCTGCGGAGCAAATCCATCGCCAGTTGAAGCCCCGCCACCGTATTGGTGTGAAATGGCCCCACCTGTAGGTATGGCAAATCTCTAATAGCTATAGGCCATGCATCGTTACCAAAGACCAATATATCAAGTGTATCTTTAGGGTAACGTGTAGTTATTAACTCAGCTAATGCCATCGCCACCTTTTTTGCAGGAGTTATACGGTCTTGACCATACAAGATCATACTGTGGCTAATATCAATCATCAGCACAGTACTCATTTGCGATTTATGATGGGAGTCTTCTACAACCAGGTCATTCTCTGTCAGCATAAAGCTTTCTACACCATTATTTACCTGGGCGTTTTTAAGGCTTTCGGTAAGCGAGATCCTGTCCAGGCCGTCACCAAAATGGTATTCCCTGAATTCTCCGGTATGCTCATCGCCGCTGCCGGCATGTTTAGTCCTGTGGTTTCCTGAGCCGCTTCGTTTTAAATTTCCAAAAATCTGGTTCAGTGCCTGCTGCCTGATCGACCTTTCGGTTTTTGCCGTAATCTTTAATCCGCCGGTACCATCGTCTTTAACCTCATCTTTTATATAGCCTTTTTTCTTAAGGTCTTCAATAAAGTCGTCTATGGTATAGTTTGCATCGGTAAGCTTATATTCTTTGTCCACTTCCCTAAGCCAGTCTAATGCTTCATCCAGATCGCCTGATGTATGGGTTATCAGTTCGGTAAAAATTTCGAAGAGTTTATCAAACGGAGACACATTTGGAGCTTCGTATTGCCTGAATACAAAGCCTTTTTTGTTATTTGTTTCCATAGCCTATAAAATTATTACATAATTAAACTGCTTCAACAAAAAGGAGGAATAATTTTTAGTTAAATATGACGAATGAGATACATCATTTTTATTATGAAAACACAAATTACTAATTAGTTTCGCTAACCTTACCCCTCATACATATCCATATTCAGCCTTGTTTCTTCAAGATCGAGTTCGCGTTCTATTTTGCGGAGTATGTCTTCGTTTACCCTACCTTCTTTATGCAGTTCGCCTATTTTCCTACGCTCCACATTCAAAAGGTCAATTTGTAATTGGGTGTATTCGTTAAAAATATTGGTAGACAATAGCTCACCATTACCAAAATAATGTGATGGAAGTTCGGTTTTTTGCAGTCGGTTAAACTTAACCTCGTACTTACTTTTAATGTTATTTAAAAGCTCATCCTGCAATAACGCGTAGGTCGATTCTATATGCGCTATCGTTTCAGACACGATTTTGTTTCGCACCTCATATTCCTCTGCATAAATAGAATACGGTTCTATTTTTAGTTTTTTGATAATCCACGGCAGTGTTAGCCCAAGTACTACCAAGGTTGAAAGTATCACGCAGAAAACAAGATAGATAATTAGGTTTCGGTGCGGAAAGTCGGTTCCATTCGGTAATGTTAACGGTATGGCCAGTGCCGCAGCCATAGATACCACGCCCCTCATACCTGCCCATCCGAATACTACCAGGTTTCGTTTGTCAAAAGCTTCTGTAGTGCGTATTCTTTTACTGAAATAACGTGGTAGCATCGTAGCCGGAACCACCCATAAAAAACGGACAATGATAACCACAAAGCTAACAATACCACCCCAAAGCAGCAATGACCCTGTAGAATAGCCGCCAATACCTTCCATTATTACGCGAAGCTGAAGACCAATGAGAATAAATATCAGCCCGTTAAGTATATAGGCTACTACATCCCAAACGGTAACCGTCATTACCCGGCTTTGGTGGGAGAATATTTCTGACGACCTGTACGACAAATACAAACCTGTAGACACTACTGCAAGCACACCTGAAAAATGGAAATGCTCTGCCAACAAGTACGCCGCAAATGGCGTAAGAAATGTCAGGGTAACCTCTATAATTGGGTCACACACAAAATTCTTATGAATCAAGTACATAATATATCCCAGGCCAAGGCCAATAGCAACACCCGCAGATGCTACTACAAAAAAGTTTAGCCCGGCCTGCCAAAGCACAAAATTGCCCGCCATTACTGCCGCAAGAGCATATTTGTAAGCTACAAGTCCGCTGGCATCATTAACAAGGCTTTCCCCGTCCAGTATGGTAAGCAATCGCGGATTAAGCCCTAATCCTTTAGTAACAGATGTTGCCGCAACAGCATCGGGTGGCGAAACAATAGCACCTATTAAAAATGCAAGCGGCCAGCTAATGTCGTCTATAAGTTCGTGGGCTACAACGGCAACAGCGATTGTGGTGAATAATACCAAACCGACAGCTGCCAATGTTATTGGCCGTAATGCTCCCTTAAAATCGTGCCAGCTGGTGTGCCACGCCGCATGGTACAGTAACGGAGGTAGGAATATAATAAATACGATATCCGGGCTCAAGGCTATTATAGGAAGCCCCGGAATTATACTTATAAGTACGCCACATATTACTAAAACTATGGGGAAAGGGAAGTTATATCTATTACTCAGCAAGCCCAGAAAGGCAATGCCAAACATCATCATTATTATAATTGTAACGTTTTCCATATCGTATGTTCTCTCTCTTTGGAGGGATTAAATATACATACAATTTTTTAACGATCTTAACCGCTATTTACCTGTGCTCTTTATAGACATTTCCTGACCAAAGACCTTGTAATTGCTTCCACTCTTCCAAACTTAAGGCTGTGGCATTCGCCGAAGAAAATGCATCTTCAAGTTGCGGCATCGTACGAATTCCGACGACGGCTGTGGTAACTGCAGGATTGTCTATAACATATCGCACTGCGGCCCCGGCAGCTGTTTTGCCTTCCGGCAGATGATGTTTCAGCTCCTTTACAATTTTCTCTACTTCAGAAGACTTAAGGTCAAGGTAATCGGTAGCCGGTTTATCTATCAGCAATCCGCTTGCCATGCTGCCACGTGCCAGTACACCAATCTTGTTTTCATGGAGCAGGTTTAACGTTTCTTCTTCCGGCCTGCGGTCTAAAAAACTATACTGCGTCATCACGGCTGCAATGTTAGAACGGCTGACAAATTCCCTTATAACATTCGGGCGGATAGACGATAAGCCGTAACTCCTTATCTTACCCATATCTACTAGCCGCTCAAAAGCTTCAATGCTTTCATCCATGGGGTCATCCATAGTGCCGCCATGTAAAAGGTATAGGTCTATATAATCTGTCTGTAATCTTTTAAGGCTGGCATCCACCGCTTTAAGGATGTACTCTTTACGCGGACACCATTCCCAGCCCGAGCCGTCTTCTTTCCAGCGGTTTCCCACTTTGGTCGAGATAAAAATATCCTTACGCTTCCCTTTTATAGCATTGCCTAAAAGTTTTTCGTTCTCTCCTTTTTCATATAGGTCAGCTGTGTCAAAAAGGGTAATTCCCCCATCTATTGCTTTATTAATTATAGCCTCATTATCTGTCGCAGAACTTTTAAGCGACATGCAGCCAAAACTGACTTCGCTCACATTAAATCCCGCTTTATGCAGTGTGTTATATTTCATATTTATTCAGTAAATACCAAAAATACGCATCACTATTTTAAATGTGATGTATTTTTTAAAGTTTCGTAGATTGTAACAAAATATTATAATTTCTATAATATTGTTAAAAAGACTAAAGCTTACCTTTGTTAGAAGTTAACTATCATTATGCCAAAGAAAAACAGGAAAAGTGAAGAATTGTGGAATGTTATCACACATGGTACCGGTGCATTGCTTTCAGTAGCAGCACTTATAGTACTGGCTGTGTTTTCGGCATTTAAAGGTACCGCCATGCACTTGGCGGCTTCGCTAGTGTTTGGTGTAAGCCTCGTACTGCTGTATTCTGCTTCAACAATCTATCACGCAGCTTATAAGCTAAAGTGGAAACGCTTTTTCCAGAAGGTAGATCATCTTTGTATTTATGTTCTTATTGCAGGTACCTATACCCCTATTGCCCTTTTAGGGCTTAAAGGCGTTTGGGGCTGGAGTATCTTCGGATTCATCTGGGCGTTTGCTATATTGGGCTTTATATTCAAATTTTCGCCTTTGAGAAGGTCCGAGAAACTATCATTATCCCTATATGCTTTAATGGGATGGCTTATTATAATCGCCATAAAACCGCTTATTGAAAATGTAGCTGCGGGTGCATTATACTTTTTACTAGGAGGCGGGTTGTGTTATACGTTTGGTATTTATTTTTATGCTAAAGAGAAAATACCTTATAACCATACCATCTGGCATTTGTTTGTACTTGGCGGCAGCGCCCTGCATTTTTTCGGGATCTTTTTTTATCTGATTCCGTAATAACAATTAATCTGTACTTTTAAGAATATCTTTTATCACCTATAACTATTGAACACTACTAAACAACACTCATACTTTTTAGGAGGCGGAGAAATGGCAGAACGCACCAGAAACCACGACTGGGCTTCTACCACATTGGGCCCAATTGAACAATGGCCTCAAAGTCTTCGCAATACAGTTGCTATGGTGTTGTCGTCTAAATTTCCTATGCTTTTATGGTGGGGCCCGGATCATATACAATTTTATAACGATGCCTATCGACCAAGTATGGGAGATGATGGTAAACACCCTAAAGCTCTGGGGCAAAATGGTGAGAAATGCTGGCCCGAGATATGGAATACCATAAATCCGCTAATGGATAAGGTTTTAAACGAAGGTGAAAGTGTTTGGCGCGAAGACCTTTATTTACCCATTTACCGTAACGGAAAGCTTGATGATGTATATTGGACATTTAGCTATAGCCCTGTAATGGATGAAAACAATGTTGTTCAGGGTGTATTGGTTATATGTGACGAAACTACCGAAAAGGTTCTAACTATCAAGAGTCTTACAGAAAGCAAGAAAGAACTTGAATTTGCTATTGAAGCTACCGAACTTGGCACTTTTGACCTGAATCCACTAACAGGATTGTTTACAGGTAATGCAAGACTTAAGGAGTGGTTCGGGCTTAGACCTGATGAACATATTCCGTTAGGCCATGCTACATCTGTTATTGCACTTAAAGACCGTAGCCGTGTTGAAGAAGCCATCGCTTACAGCCTTCAGTATGAATCGGGTGGATTGTATGATACCGAATATACAATTGTGCATCCGGTAACAAAAACGGAGCGTATTGTAAGAGCTAAAGGACGTGCGCAATTCAACGAAAATAAAATTGCATACCGCTTAAACGGCACGCTTCAGGATATTACAGAAGGTGTCACTTCTAAAAGAGAAATTGCAAAAGCCAACGAGCTTAACGACCTTATACTTAAAAATGCCGGAGTTGGTTTATTTAGAATAGACCTGCTTACCGGACAGATACAATATAACAAAGCTTTTTCAGCTATACTTACCGGAGATCCCGATAAAACAGAGATCTCCAGGAAAAGCTTTGCTAAACACATACATCCTGACGACGTTGCCGATAGGGATGCCGCACTGATTGAAGGTGCAAAAACCAATGAATTTTATTATTCACCCCGTATGATATGGGATGATGGGTCTGTACATCGTGTTCACGTTATGGGTACAAATACCCTTGATGAAACAGGAAAACCAATCGTTTTTTCGGGTACAGTCAGGGATATAACCATACTGGAAGATCAGAGAGCGGCACTAGAGACTGCCGAAACGTTAAAACGCGAAGGTGATGCAATGTTTCGCAATGTAACTGATACCTCACCTGTGGGGCTTTGGCTTTCGGATGAAAACGGAGAGATAATTTATGTAAACAGGATATTTTCTGAATGGACAGGACTTTCACAGCAGGAATTCATGCAAAGTGGCTGGGCAAATTCAATTGTTGAAGAAGACAGGGAACGTTTACTTGTAGAACTAAAAAAGGCTGTTTCTGAAAGAGTTCATTATGACACTATATTCAGGCAGCAAAATATAGACAAAGTAGTATGGTGCCGCGTTGCAGGCGATCCGTACTATAATGAAGACGGCAGTTTTGCGGGATATTCAGGCTACGTACTGGATATAAATGAAATTATTGAGAGCCGCAAGGCGTTAATGCAAAGCGAAGAACGTTTCCGTTCTATGATAGAGCAGGCTCCGGTTGCAACATGCCTGTTTGCAGGGAAGGAAATGCTGGTTGAAGTTGCTAACGATATTATGATAGGCTATTGGGGTAAAGATAAATCGGTAATGGGCAAACCGCTAAGTGTTGGTGTACCTGAACTAGTTGGACAACCTTTTCTTGATATACTTGACAAAGTATATACTACCGGTATAGCACATAGTGACACCTCAACACCTGTACTTTTAGAGGTAGGTGGCGTTTTAGGCACTTACTATTTTGACTTTACTTATCAGCCTTTATTTGACACCAAGGGAGAAGTATACGGCGTAATGGATATGGCAATAGATGTTACCGAACGTGTTCTTGCACAGCAACGTGTTGCCGAAAGCCAAAAACAGATATTGGATTCATTCGAGCAATCTCCCGTTGGTATCGCTATTTTAGCAAAAGAAAACCTTGTGTTTACAATGGCTAATCCTTTTTATGGGGAACTTGTGGGCAGGGACAGAGATTCACTTATTGGTAAACCTTTAATGGAGATTTTACCTGAACTTGATGGCCAGGGATTTGATAAATTGCTTGATGAAGTTATTGCTACGGGAGTACCATTTACAGCAAAAGAAATATCCGTAAACTTAAAAAGAAATAATCGTCTTGAGACTATATATGTAGACCTTACCTATCAACCCATGTATGATAGCAATAAGAATGTTACAGGTGTGCTTGTGGTAGCTACAGATGTCACACAGCAGGTACAATCAAGAATTCAGGTTGAACAAAGTGAAGCCAAATTACGATCTATCATCGCTACAGCTCCGGCAGGTATTGGGCTGTTTGTAGGCAGGGAATTAATTGTTGATATGCCTAACCAGACATTTATAGATATAGTGGGTAAAGGATGGGATATTGTGGGTAAACCGCTTCGTGAAGCTATGCCTGAACTTATAGAGCATGGACAGCCCTTCCTCAAGATACTTGATGATGTATTCACCACCGGAAAAATGTACCAGAGCTATGGTGATCAGGTTATTATAGTTCAGAATGGTATTACAACCTACAATTATTACAACATCACATACACTCCTCTTTTCAATGAAAATAATGAGGTGTATGCTATACTTGACATTGCTATTGATGTTACCGAAGCAATAGAAGCCCGCCAAAGAGCCGAGGATATTGGTGGTGCTTTACGTGGCGCTATTGAACTGGCAGAACTGGCAACATGGCGTTATAATATTAAAGACGATACTTTTACATTTTCACAACGTTTCCTTGATTGGCTTGGCTTTACGGGAGATGATACAGTATCTGTAGAAGAAACCTATGATACGCTACCGGCAGATTATGTCGAACAGGTATATGATGCCATAGCGATAGCCACAGGTAAAAATTCATCGGGTAAATATGATAAGGAGCACCCTATAATCAATAGACGTACAGGTCAGATACGTATTATTCATTCTCAGGCAGAGGTAACGTATGACAGTGCGGGAAATCCTGAATTCTTAACCGGAAACGCACGTGATATAACAAAAGAGCGACGATTACAACAGGAACTTGAGTATCAGGTTGAACAGCGTACCGAAGAATTGCAGGAAGCCAATATAGAGCTCGCCGATGCTATTAATGCATTGGAACAAAATAACGAAGAGCTTCAACAGTTTGCATACATTGCTTCTCACGATTTACAGGAGCCTACACGAAAAATCAGCATTTTTGCAAAGATGCTTGCAGATAGCCTTAGCGGCATCGACGAAAGGCCAAAAATGTTTTTGGATAAAATATCCACTTCTGCGGAGAGAATGGCGGCCCTTATCAGCGATATATTGGCTTATTCGCAATTATCTAAAGACAATAACTTAATAGAGCCCGTAGACCTTAACCAAATTGCTGCCGAAACCATTACCGATTTCGAACTTATTATAGAGCAGTCTGACGCTGTTGTAAATTACAATAAGTTGCCTGTTGTAGAAGGGATTCCGAGACAGATGTCGCAGTTGTTTGGCAACCTGATATCGAACTCATTGAAATACAGACGCCCGAATGTATCCCCCATTGTAAGTGTAACTGCTGAGTTTTTGCCTGAGGAAGAAGCTATAAAAATTAATGGCTTTACGAAAGGCAGAGATTATTACAGGATTACATTCAGTGATAATGGGATAGGTTTTAACCAGGAATATGCAGATAAGATTTTCAACATTTTCCAGAGGCTTCATGGTAAATCGGAATATTCCGGAACTGGAATTGGACTATCTATTTGTAAAAAAATTGTGCTTAACCACCACGGAACGATAGAGGCAAAAGGTTCTAAAGACGAAGGTGCTACATTTGTGGTTATACTTCCTGCAAAACAAAACTTCGACGAAGAGTCTGAACAATAATTCGTTATATCCGGGCAAATCTGCGTGAGGGATAGTAGCGGCATCCCTGTAGTGCAACGGAAGGATATAGCGGATAGCCCGGCGCGTAATGCAATGGAGCGGCACGCCCAAAGGAATTTTACATTTAAGAAAAGGCTAACAGCGGTATCCCTGAAAAAATAAAACTTTTTGCGTAAATTTGCCCCTCAATTTTTATGTAAAGCCATGAGTAAAGTAAAAGTAGGATTAGTACAGATGAGCTGCGTAAAAGACAGGCAGCCTAACGTTGACAAAGCCATTAGGGAAATTCGGAAAGCTGCTGCCGATGGAGCACAAATTATTTGCCTTCAGGAGCTGTTTACCTCGCTGTATTTTTGCGATGTTGAAGATTATGATAACTTTCAGTTAGCTGAAGCCATTCCCGGCCCGTCTACCGCTGCACTTACCGAAGTTGCAAAAGAACTTGAAGTGGTAATTATTGCTTCGCTGTTTGAAAAACGCGCCGAAGGCCTTTACCATAACACTACTGCGGTTATTGACGCTGATGGTACTTACCTTGGTAAATACCGCAAAATGCACATTCCGGATGATCCGGCATTTTACGAAAAATTCTATTTTACTCCGGGCGACCTGGGCTATAAAACATTCCAGACACGTTTTGCCAAAATTGGTATTCTTATCTGCTGGGATCAGTGGTATCCAGAAGCGAGCCGTATAACGGCGCTTATGGGTGCAGAAATCATGTTCTACCCTACTGCTATTGGCTGGGCTACAGACCAGGATGAAGAAACTAACAAAGAACAATATGACGCATGGCAAATTATTCAGCGTTCGCATGCCGTTGCCAATGGTGTTCACGTAGTGAGCGTTAACCGTGTGGGCTTTGAGCAGGACGGTGCTATGAAATTCTGGGGCGGTAGCTTCGTAGCGAACCCGCAGGGTAAACTACTATACTTAGGTTCTCACGACAACGAAGAGACTACTGTTGTAGAAATTGATACTAAGAAAACCGATCATTACCGTACGCATTGGCCTTTTCTTCGCGACAGAAGAATTGACAGCTACCAGCCGATAACAAAACGCTACCTGGACGAGGAGTAAACTATTTTCGGGTTTTTGAGTTTCGGGTTTCGGGTTGACTGGCTCCTGAATAGTTTTAATACGGTTTCTATACTTATAAATAATGACTTTCGATACACCAACACCCAAACAGCTTGGATTCCATTTTCCGGCTGAATTTGCAGAACAGCGTGCACTTTGGCTTTCATGGCCTCACAAAGAGGCTTCATGGCCGGGTAAACTGCATACTATATACAAGCCTTACTGTGAGTTTATACTTCAGGTATCGCGTCACCAAAAGGTTTGCATTAACGTAGCCGATACTGCAATGCAGCAGTTTGCACTAACGGAAATTGAGAAATTTGCGTCTTCTGTTCCGGGAGCAAGGCTAAATGAAATCAGTTTTTACCTGCACCCTACTAACGATGCATGGTGCCGTGATCACGGTCCCGCATTCTTAGTAAACAAACAAACAGGCGAAAAAGCTATTGTGGATTGGGGCTATAATGCGTGGGGCGATAAATATCCTCCGTATGACCTTGATGATGTTATTCCGACTCGTATTGGGGAGGCTTTAGGACTTAAAGTCTTTCATCCCGGTATTGTAATGGAAGGTGGATCTGTTGAGTTTAACGGCAGAGGCACGTTAATGACTACCACTGCATGCCTGCTTAACAAAAACCGTAACCCGCATCTTAGCCAGAAGCAAATTGAAGAATACCTTACCGAGTACTACGGTGTAGAGCATATTCTTTGGTTAGGAGATGGTATTTTTGGCGATGATACTGATGGACATATTGATGACATTACCCGTTTTGTAAACGAAGATACTGTGGTTACCGTGGTGGAACACGACAAGAATGACGAGAACTACGAACTGCTTCAGGAGAACCTGAAAAGCCTTCATACTATGCGTCTTGAAGACGGCAAACAGCTTAATGTAATTGAACTGCCAATGCCAAAAGCTGTAATTTATGAAGACCAAAGGCTTCCAGCATCATATGCTAACTTTTATATAGCGAACAAAAGTATTATCGTGCCTACCTTCCAGGATAGTGTAAACGATATTAAAGCTTTAGATATAATTCAATCCTGCTTTAAAGACCGCGAGGTTATCGGCATAGACTCTACGGACCTTATCTGGGGATTAGGTAGTTTCCACTGCCTTAGCCAGCAGGAACCGGTTTAATACAGTAAGCAGTGTTCAGTAATCAATCGTTACAATTATTATATAAGAACCAATTAATTACTGGACACTGTAAACTTATTACTGAAAACTATTTATAGTACGTATCAGTTCTTCTTTTGGTACAACGCCACTCTGCCTCCAAAGCATTTTTCCGTTTTGAAAAAGCATCAAAGTAGGTACTCCCTTCACCTGAAACTGCGGGCTCGACATTAATGCCTGATTTTTATCTACATCTACTTTAATGATCTTTATACGGTCACCAAGGGTATCTTTCACTTCTTTTAGTATCGGTGCAAGCATTTGGCATGGCCCACACCAGGTAGCGAAAAAGTCTACTAGTACAGGTTCGGGGCTATTTATAATGGCATTGAAACTATCCATAGTTATAGTATTTTAGGTTTATACCAAATTTACAAAAAAAGCTCCGCCATTGTAAAACAACAGAGCCGCACCGCGTTAATTTTTAGTTATAATAAAGTAGTGGTACATGTATGATCGGTTTTTGGAATAGCGTTTCTATCACTTGCTAACCGATCCAAATGAAGGGTTACTTAACGAAGCGGATCTACAATTGTAGCTTCGCCGTTGCTCTTATATAATAGGCAGCATGCTATAAGCAACCGGGTATACATCTGTTCTATTTTCATGGTATATTTCTTAATGATGTAGGTAAAATTACAGCTGTATAGCCCGTAAACTATGACAATTGTCAGTTTCAATCGGGTATTTGTAATCTGTTAAGGGATAATCATAATTGTTAGTTAAACTACCTGTCCGTTGCTGTATCCTTTATTTTTCTAACAAAATATTTCTTACTTTTATTAAAAACATAAAACAACATGAAAAGAATAAATTTAGTATTAGCCATTGTATTGGGATGCCTGCTAACAACGGTTTCCTGCAAGAAGAATAAAGACGGAGAGGTTAATGCCAATACCGAAGTGCACGACCATGATGATACAGGTATTCCTTTAGATACTACGCAAATTGCTTCGTTCTTTACTAAACATGCCGAGTTTAAAGAGTTTGAAAAAGATGTAAGAAAATTGTATTCTAAGCACAACCATTTTATATGGCACGACAAAGGCGGGCTTATTGAGTTTGCCGATGTATTGCATAACAGGGTAAACCAAATGGATAATGAAGGGCTTGAATTAAAGATTCCGTACAAAGAACAACTGAACGACATTTTTGATAGCCCTAAAAGTAAGCCGGATACCGAAAGTGAATTGCTTATAAGCTCATTATACTTTTATTACACCAAAAATGTACTTGAAGGCCTTGATAAAAGTAAAAGCCAGCAAACAGGATGGTATCTGCCACGTGAAAGGGTTGACTATGTAGCGTATCTGGACACGTTAATGCAGGACCCTAAGCTTATTAAGCAGGACAAATCTGAAATGTTCAGTCAATACTATAACCTTCGCAAAGGATTACAGAAATACCGCGAAATTGAGAAAAAAGGCGCATGGGGAACTATTGCCCTTGGTGAAGGTGTAAAATCACTTAATGAAGGTGATTCTGCTGCGGCTGTGGTTCAGATACGAAAAAGATTAGCTCTTGAGGGTTATCTTAAAAGTGATTCTGGAAAATCGGTTTACGATAGCGAACTTGCCGAAGGCCTGAAAGCCTATGAGCAGAAACACAACCGTGAATTTGACGGTAAGATAGGCCCGGCTATGGTAAAGGAACTTAATATGTCTATAGGCGACCTTATTAAAGCCATTACTGTTAATATGGAGCGTTGCCGATGGATATCGCCTAAAATGGATCAGGCACCGGAAGTTATAGCAGTTAACATACCTTCATACCGATTGGTATATTATAAAAAAGGCAAACCTGCTTTCACCTCTAAAGTTGTGGTTGGTAAAGAACTGAATAAGACAGTTGTTTTCAGCGGGCAGATGAGTTACCTTAATTTTGCACCGTACTGGAATATACCGACCAGTATATTAAATAAAGAGATTAAACCGGGTATTGCAAAAGACCCTAATTATCTTTCTAAACATAACATGGAGTGGGTAGATGGCAAACGTGTACGTCAGAAACCGGGAGGACAAAACTCTTTAGGTAAAGTAAAATTCATGTTCCCTAACTCAAACAACATCTATCTTCACGATACACCCGCTAAGAGTTTATTCAATAAAGATGACAGGGCATTTAGCCACGGTTGCGTACGTGTGGAAAAAGCACGTGACCTTGCCATCATGATTACAAAAGAAGATGGCAACTGGACAGAAGCTAAAGTCGACAAAGCAATGAATGCCGGAAAAGAAAGTACTTACAGCCTTAAGAAAAAGATTCCAGTATACATTGCTTACTTTACAGCATGGGCTGATGAAAACGGAAATGTTTCTTTCTATGAGGACATTTATAAACGTGATGAAAGGCTTGCAGGCTTATTATATGCAGCTAAATAGTAGAAGAGTTTCGGAGGGCTGAATTATCTTACCTATAACCGAAATACTGATTACACATAAAAAAACAGGTTATTCCGAAATGGATAACCGGTTTTTTTATATAATATGAGACTTCCATCCAAATCCAGCTACAATTCAAAAGGATCTATACATTTATAAAATCTCCTGGTATACATATCAGATCCTAATTCGCTAATCGTAACTGCCATTTCTTTACCTGAAGAAGCATGAATAAATTTCGATTTCATTCCGTTAGCCTCAGCAACTATACCCACATGCCCAACCGATTTGCTATCACGATAGCCGTAAAACACCAGAACATCCCCTACTTTAAAATCTTTCGGTTTTAAAGCTTTTCCAAGTTTGGTAAACCCCGATGAACTTCTTGGCAATTCTATATTAAAATGTTTATAGACAAAGTTTACAAAACCGGAGCAGTCAAAACCTTTTTTAGGGTCACCCCCTGCATAACAGTATTTGGTACCCATATACTTTTTGGCAAATGTAAGTACCTCATCACGCTTCGCTTTTTCGGCAGTGGCTTTAGTATCGGTAATCTCTGATTTGTTTTCCGGCAGTGGCTTTTTGTTTTCGGCACGGCAAAAAACAAAGGTCGCAGCAAGGGTTAAAAGCAATGGTATCTTGTATAATTTCATAGGCTTAGCTTTTTCAAAGATTGCAAAGTAACCAAAAACTACGCCATTATAGGCAAGGTCTTGTAAATATCTGTAAAACTTTATATATTGGACAAAGTGAAAATTTTGTTAAAACAAAAGAAATGAAGAACGGAAAAATTTTAACCTTAGGTATTGCAATTCTGGCTTTTGCACTGCTGTGTTGGGTATTTACGAAGGCTTTCCATCTGCTCTCTGCACCATCAGATGTATCTGTTATTGGAGGAATTATCTTATTATGTGCCTCCTTTTTAGCCAGTGTTAAATTATTTTCTTACCTATTAAAAAACTATCTTAAATGAGATCTAAAATTATCTACGCCATTAGCGGACTATTCGCCTTTATTTTTATTCTTGTATTATTTAACTCTTGTAACGAACGTATTGATGCCGGTTATGAAGGTATACTTGTGAAACTATATGGATCTGATAAAGGAGTTCAGGATGTGAGCCTGGTTACGGGGCGTGTCTGGTACAACCCTTTTACCGAAGATGTTTATGAATTTCCTACCTATGTACAAACTATAAACTATTCTGCATTTACAGTAAATGCAAAGGACGGATCTGTCTTTACTGTAGACCCTACACTTTCGTTTAAAGTAAAAGACGGGTATAGCCCTGTAATCTTTAAAAAATACAGGAAGGATATTGCAGAAATTACAGAGACAACCCTGTTTAACTACATTAAAGATGCCTTTCGTATTGAATTTAATAAATATACAACAGATAGCATTATAAGCAACAGGGAGAAGTTTGAGCATTCCATACAAACTAATATGGGTAAGCTTTTAGATACCGAAGGTTTCCTTTTAGAACAAATGACAAGCGGCATCCAATATCCTGAAGCTATTACTCAGGCTATTAATGCTAAAAATGCTGCTGTTCAACAGGCAATGCGTGTAGAAAACGAACTTAAAATTGCCCAGGCAGAAGCAAGAAAACTTATTGTTTTGGCAGAGTCTGAAGCAAAAGCTAACGAACTTAGAAAACAGTCGCTTAATGCATTACTGATACAACAACAGTTTATAGAAAAATGGGATGGCAAAACCGCCATATATGGCAACGCACCTGCTTTCTTTAAGAGTGTGCAATAAAATTAGAAGGGCGCTATAATTTTTATAGCGCCCTTCTAATTTCTTTAAATCCTATCGGTTATATAAATTGCAGGCGTTTCTGCAAGTAATAGTGCGGCATCTTCTTTAAATTTAAGTACATGCGCCGTATTGTTATGTTGTTGCAGCTTTTCGACATCCTGCCAAATTTCATGAAAAATGAACACATTTGGTTCATCGGCGGCCTGATGCAAATCATATTGAATGCAGGCTGTTTCCTGAGTTGATCCTGCTACTAACTCTAAAAGTACAGCCTTCATTTCTTCCGATTTACCGGGCAGGCTTTTTATTATTGCAGTTACATTAACACTCATAATTATTGAAAAATTTCAGTGTTTTTAGCAGCAAGTCCACTATTGGTCGCTTTCGCTGAAAGAAACAGAGTAGTTAAATGCTCGTTGTACAATTGAAGGTCGCGCGGCACATCGGCATTTTTCTCTATATCATGAAAATGCATTGACGGAAGCGGTTCCATACCGGTAAAGGCATTCATGCGGTGGAAACCAAACAATGGCCCGTCGTCAACACTACGTTCATTAAAAAACTCTCCCGGAAGCGTAAAGGCTTCTTTTGGCGCATTCCATGAAGTGGTAAGCATATATTTACGTCCGTGCATTGTTCCGCCTGTTCCATAGTTAATGGCAGGATTAGCGGACGAACGTCCGTCGCTGTTGTAAATTCCCTTGGCATGGCCTTCAGTAAACACCACATCTATATATTTCTTAAAGTTGTGCGGTAATTGAAACCACCAGATTGGCGTATGGTAAATAACCACATCCGCCCAAACGTATTTAGCAACCTCTTCAGTAGGATCATATCCATTACTGATAGTAGTTATCTTCACTTCAAACCCTTCATTGTTAGTAAAGAAATCAAGGGTTTGTGCTGCGACCGTATCGTTGAACTTCCCTCCGGAATGGCCAAAATCCTGACCGCCATTGATGATGAATATCTTTGTCATAATTGTATCTTATATTTTATGGTACAAATTTACGGCGGGATATACTATTATAAAAATAAGATAATTTATACCTTTGCATCATAATTATAATAGTTAAGCCATGGTGAACTTAGAATGGTATCGCACATTTAAGGCCGTATATAAAACCGGAACCTTAACAGGAGCCGCTCAGGAGTTGTTTATTTCGCAACCCGGGGTCAGCCTGCATTTAAGTTCGCTGGAAAGCTATACCGGATACAAACTGTTTGACCGTAAAGGCCGGCGCATGGCTCCTACCGAACGTGGTAAAGCCCTTTACAACTTTATAATAGATGCAATGGTTAAGCTGGAAGAAGCTGAGAAACACTTTCAGCGAAGTACTGAAAAACATACGCCAACCATTAGTGTAGGTATGTGTTTTGAGACCTTTCAGATCACTTTGGAACCTTACATTGCCACATTGCCATTTAATGTTATTATCCAGTTTGGAGAATATCCTGAGATGGTAGAGAACCTTGAAAAAGGAATTCTTGACCTGATAATTACACCACAGATGGTTGTAAGCAAAGATGTGGACTATGAAGCCTTTAGTAAAGAAACCATTGTACTTGTTGGCGGCAACGATATTGATAAAGATGCATTAAATGTTGTAGCAGCCCTTAACGATCGTAACACTCTCGAAGACTGGCTGAAACAACAAAAGTGGTATGGCACCACCGGAGATATGGAACATTTGCGCCGCTTTTGGCAGCTTAACTTTAATAAGTATCCCGATTTCAGGCCTAACTATATTGTACCCAACCTTAACTCAATTGTTCGTTGTCTTAGCAGTGGTATTGGGCTTGCCGTGATACCCGACTTTTTATGCCGACGCGAAATTGAAAGCGGACAGATTCAGCTGATATGGGAGGGCGAGCCAAAGCTTACGAACACACTGCATTTTGCCACCCGCAAGAAAACTTTATATGCTGACGAGATAAATGTTATTAAAAACATCTTTAAAGGAGAAACGGTACTTGCCGGGGTGGTTTAATACTATGTATCTTAACCTGTTCTTAACTGATGCACACGGATTAGTTTGCTATTTTTATGTAGTAAACATTAAACTAACCAATTATGAAAGGTACTTATATAGCAGAAACATCTGTAACCATTGACGCTCCTGCCGAAAAGGTATGGAAAGCACTAACAACACCTGAACATATTGCCAAATATCTTTATGGTACCAAAGTAACATCAGATTGGAAAGAAGGTAGCCCAATTGACTACAAAGGTGAATATGATGGAAATGAATACTACGACAAAGGCGTTATTAAAACCTTTGAGCCAAATAAAGTCTTCGAGTCTACGTATTGGAGCTCTATGGGCGGTAAAGAAGATAAGCCCGAAAATTATAACCTGGTTACCTACATCCTTGAAGAAGGCGGCGACAAAACCCTGCTTACAATTACCCAGGATAACATAGCCACCGATGAAGAAAAACAGCAGATGATTACCAACTGGAATGGCGTACTAGCCGAATTAAAAATTGTTGCCGAATCGATCTAGCGATTAGTATTTTGAAAAAAACGAAGAGTTACTGTGGTGCCTGTACCTTTACTACTCTGAATATCAATATTGACATTAAGTATGTCACACAAACGCTTTACAATAGACAATCCTAATCCGGTACCTTTTACATTGCTATGTTCTAATGCCTCTGAGCGGTAAAACTGACCGTAAATCTTATCTAAGTTAGCTTTAGCGATACCGATACCGTTATCAACAATTATACAAGTTGTTATGTCACTGGTAGAAGAAAGTAAAATGGTAAGCAATCCATTATTATGAGAATATTTTACGGCATTAGATAGTAGATTTTCAATAATAAGTGCAGTCATTCCGCTATCTGATACTATCTCAAAATGTTCGGCAACATCAAAATCAATAGTCAGGTTTTTAGCCTCTATTTTTGGCGAATACCGTTCAAGACTCTGCAATATCACTTCATCTAAATTTATCTTTTGAGGGATTGACGCCATTTTTTGATGTTCATATCTGGCAAGAAGTAATAATTGATCTACCATATTGGCAAGACGGTTCACTTCACTTATGCAGTACGCTATTTTTTCGTTGTATTCTTCGGCGGTGCGCGGTTTACGAATAAGTACTTCCAATGTGCCTTTTATTGCGGCAAGAGGTGTGCGCAATTCGTGTGATGCATCAGAAGTAAATTGTTTTTCCCTGGTAATAGCACTCTCTACCCTTTCTAAAAGTGCATTTATAGCGGAGGATAGTATATATAATTCATCTTTCTTTTTTGGAAGAGCAATACGTTCATCAAAATTATTGTCGGTTATATTACGTGTTGTAGTTATAATATCGAGCGTAGGTTTAATGCTACTCCCTGCAATTACCATTGTAATGAACGATAATATCATCAAAACTAACGGGTAGGCAACCAATAATACCCATAGTAAATTATCGAGTACCATATGTGGTTGTTCTACAGACATGCCTATTATCACATACCCTTTTAACGATCCCTTAAAAAATAAACGTGCCTGCAACTGCCTTACGGCAATCCCAGCAACTGTAGTATCGTAATAGTTCTCAGAACGCTTGTCGGTATACAAAACTAAATTTTCTCCTTTAAGATTAGGTGATTTTTCAACAGTCTTTCCATCTGTATCAAATACCTGTACAAATACAGGATTGATTATTATCTCTTTATGCTCACTTTCATCCCATTCGGCTTTGTCTACAAGTCCTTTAAATTCCGATTGATTTTCAACAAAAGAAGTATGTAGATTAACTTCTATCTGCAAATCGTCGTTAATGTCTTTATTTACAGAGTACGATACTATTCTGTAAATAAATACAAATACAATAAGTATCAGTAAAGCACTGCTTAAAAGGTTATACAGGGCTATCCTGTTTTTTATTGATGATGACTTTTTAATCGATTTCATTCGCTATATATCCTACACCACGTATGGCTTTAATATAATTTTCATCTTTTGTAAGCCCTAGTTTCTTACGAATACCATTTATAAAAACATCAATTACACCTGTATCATAATTAAAATGAATATTCCAAACTTGTTTAATAATTTCGGTGCGTGTACAAACTGTGCCTTTATTTTTTAGCAAAAATTCTAAAAGAGCAAATTCTTTTTGTGTTAGTATAACCTCATGGTTATTATAAAAAACCTTATAAGTATCGGTTCTTAAAGTAATAGGCCCTAAGGTATATTGCGGTTTTTCTTCGGTAACGTTACGTAACTGAACCTTAATACGTTCCAGTAATTCTTCAAAACTAAAAGGCTTTTTTATATAGTCGTTTGCACCAGCCTGAAGACCAACAATAGTTTCCTGAACGGTATCTTTAGCAGTAAGAAAAATTATAGCCGTTGTTTTATTAGACTTGCGTATTGTTTTGCAAATTTCCAGCCCGGAAACTTTTGGCAGCATCCAGTCAAGAAGAATAATGTCAAAATGGATTTTAAGCGCAGCAACCAAGGCATTATCGCCTCCGGATTCTACCGTAACGCTATAACCTTCTTCTTCAAGCCCCTGTTTAATAAAATTTGAAATGCCTATTTCATCCTCGACAACAAGTATATCCATCGCCTAATTTTTATTAAAGTTATATAATTTACTTAAGTTTCATCGGTTGCCACTCAAATTTTTCAAAACTGTACAACTACCGAACATCCAAACTGGTTTCCGTTATAAAAAGGCGCTATTGCAGTTTTATATTTAAGGTTTTCTGTACTTTTTTTACCAAAAAGAACTTTACTAATATGTGGCTGAAGCCAATAAGCTATCTTGGTACTTAATATACCTATACCTGCGCCGGCAGCCACATCGGTAATCCAGTGCCTGTTATTGTATATCCTGAACAAACCCGTACCTGTGGCAACTGCATAACCCGCTATACCATACCAAACCGACTTATCTTTATATTCCTGCCATAAAAATTCGGCACCGGCAAATGCTGTAGCGGTATGACCCGAAGGAAATGAATTCCTGGAACTACCATCCGGCCGATCAACTTTGCAGATAGATTTAAGGCTAAGTACTGTACTGCTCATTATAAGATATGACGTTGCCATTATAACCGTACGGTCTTTAAAATTATGCTTGCCCTGTATTCCCATGGCATTTAAGGCATATACGGATACCATTGGTGCATATTGCGAAAAGTCATCAATAGATGTTTGCTCATCTATATCCTCCTTAACTTCTTCGCGCATTTGCCTGTTTAATCCGATAAGGGTATGGCTCTCTAACCCTACTACGCCATACCCAATAAGTACAGATGGGATGATTAGCTGCTTAAAACCAAAATGGTGATTGTTTGTTTTATGTAAAGTGTCAGCTATTGACCCTAATAAATCTTTTGCTATTGAATCTGTTTTAACCTGTGCGTTAAGCAACATTGTACATAGCATCGTTAGTAATAAAAATTTCGCCTTCATAATATAATATAGTATAGGGGGGTGATAGCATGCCCTCACAGCACGCATAGCGTAATTTTTAATTCATACTATTATATTTATTGTTATGATTAAGAGGTGGGATTACAGACTTGAGGCATTTATATAAACATGCCTCAACATTAATTCCAGCATTTCAATAGTTATGTTACTCTTTTAAAAGTTTATGACTAAATAAATAATCGGCGGTCTGATACCAGGAGATGGCCTCTTTAAGAAATTCATTTTCTATTTTCTGAGGTTTTTGGCTATTCGTTGAAACAGAATATGTGTAAAAATTCTGTTTCTTCTGATCTGAAAGTATCATAACCTTATTCTTTTTCATAAGAGTCAGCTTTCGGTAAGTACCCATTAAAGCTCTCTCTGTAAAATCGGGCTGAAGTACATCTTTACCATAAAAATTAGAGGTATAATCCCAATTTATAAGCGAGAATAGTGTTGGGAAAATATCAATTTGCGAACATTGCTTTTGTATTTTCTGATTAATGCTATCGGGCAAATTATAAATCATCGCAGGAATATGGTAGTTGGCAACATCAATTTCATCTTTACCTGCACTGCTGGCACAATGGTCGGCAACAATAACAAAAACAGTATTTTTAAACCATGGTTTTGCACGCGCCTGTTCAAGCATCTTTCCAATAGCGAAGTCGGCATATTTAACTGCGCCATCCCTACCTGTACCCGAAGGTATATCTATTTTATTATCGGGATAGCTATACGGCCTGTGATTAGAAGTCGTCATTACGAAATTAAAGAATGGTTTGCCTTCTGTGTAATGGCTATCCGCAACCGAAAGCATTTTATTATATATATCTTCATCGCAAACGCCCCAGGCATTTTCAAAAGTTACCTCATTGTCCTCAATATTATTTCGGGCAGCTTTAATATCGTCATTAAGCACACTCCCCCTGCCCCGGTCGTAAATTGTAAATCCGTTGCCTCCAAAATAGCTGTTCATATTATCAAAGTAACCGTCTCCGCCATAAAAGAAACTATTATCATAACCCATGTTTTTAAATACAGTTGATATTGTAAATAGATTGTGATTGTCCGGACGCTTGACAATACTTTGTCCGGGTGTTGGCGGAATGCAGAGTGTAACCGCCTCCATACCACGGACAGTACGTGTGCCTGTAGCATAAAGATTAGAGAATAATATACTGTTCTGTGCAAGGTTATCCATATTTGGTGTTATGTTTTTATTGTTACCAAACTCAGTCATAAACGCGGCACTCATACTTTCCATCAGGATAAATACCACATTAGGCTTCAACACATTTCCTGTTTCGTCAACTTTTCTTTTAATGGAAAGGGTGTTGTTTTCAAAATAACTATTCGTTTCGCTCAAATTTTTACGAGCAACATCAAACGCATCTTTATTATTTACAGTTGTATAAAAATCAGTGTAATCCATACGGTTGTTACGAAATTCGGCAAAGAAGGAATAAATTCCCGATTTGGATATCTCATTGTTATAACGATTAGCAGACCACTCGGCATCGGTATTCTTAACAAAACCAATAAAAAAGAACATAACTGCAAGTCCCAATCCTAACGCTGCAGCCCTTTGCCCGAGTGATATACCATTTGAAAATGTATATTTAAAAACCTGTTTTTTAACTAACAAAAACACAACTAACGCCGTTGTAAGCAACACCACGCCTACCAACAATGGCAACGGATAAGACTCCCGTATATTACCTATAACCTCGTGGGTATAAATAAGATAATCTACAGCAATAAAGTTAAAACGTGTTCTAAACTCTTCCCAAAAAGTAATTTCAGCAAGAAAAGTGAACATCAATATGAAAAGTGTCAATGCAAAGAAAAATAGGGTAAGCACTTTATCCAACCATGAACCTATAAATCGATTTGGAACCATGGCAATGTAAAGTAAGGCCGGAAAAACTATAAAACTGGATGTACCCAGATCGAAGAACAAACCTGTAATAAGTGTTCGTGCAAAATTGATCGGATTCCAAGATACATCTGTAGCCTGCCAAAAGAAAAATACCACTCTCAACAACAAGGATAGCAGTATGTATAATTTTAAAAACGTAAGTAATAAACTTAGCCTCTTTGAAAGATGAATTTTTAATTTTATTAAGTCTCTTTTGTTCATGATCGTAACTTTGTGTTACAAAATAACGCCCATCAAAAATTAAAATTGAATAACAAGATCAGTCTTAAGCGAATCTTAAGAATGGAAAAATAAATTGAAATGTAAAATCTATAGTTAACAGCTATAAATATGATAATGTACTTTTATACAAATCACTTAAATCCGCAAAGTGCAATATTGTTTTTTAATCCACTAATTTTCAACACTCTGACCACCCCTAATTTTACGCAGCAAAATCGCATTTTTAGAGCAGAAAGTGCAATATTAAATTGCTGTTTTAGTGGGTAAAAATCGGTATATTTACACTTCAATAAAGCTGAAACAGCCCGTAATATATGGATACACCACATTTGCGTACGGTTAACGTTACGCGCTATCTCACCCCTCTTCGGGAAGGAGGCTCCCTGCCCGCTCTCGCCGAAGCTGACGATGAATATAAATATGTATTAAAATTTAAGGGCGCCGGTCATGGCACAAAAGCCCTTATAGCCGAACTGATAGGCGGTGAAATTGCCAGGGCTCTGGACCTCCCGGTTCCTGAACTGGTTTTTGCCAACCTTGACGAAGCTTTTGGACGAACAGAGGCTGATGAGGAAATTCAGGACTTACTGCAAGGCTCACAAGGACTTAACCTTGCGCTGCACTACCTTTCGGGCGCTATAAACTTCGATCCTGTAGTTACTGCTGTAGATGCTAAAATGGCATCGCAGATTGTCTGGCTGGACGCTTACATTACCAATGTAGACAGGACATTCCGTAACACTAATATGCTGATATGGCATAAGGAATTGTGGCTTATAGACCATGGTGCAAGTCTGTACTTCCATCATTCTTTTGACGATCCTATCGGGCACGCTAAGAGTCCGTTTGGGTTGATAAAAGATCACGTACTGCTGCCACAGGCATCACTTTTAGAAGAAACTGATACCGAATACAAAGCTATTTTAACGGAAGAAAAAATACGCGGCATAGTAAACCTTATACCCGACGAATGGCTTCATTGGGAAGAACTTGAAAAATCGCCATCAGCCATCAAAGAGGTGTATGTAAGCTTCTTAAAGACCCGTTTAGAGAATTCTGCAATATTTGTAAAACAAGCTACCGATGCAAGAAAAGCACTTATATGAGTATGCCGTTATTCGCGTGGTGCCAAGGGTAGAACGCGAAGAGTTTGTTAATGCAGGTATAGTTGTATTCTGTAAAAGGCAGCGGTTTATAAGGGTTTTGTTTACTATAGATGAAGCCAAATTAACCATGCTATCGCCTGAGCTTGATGTAGATCAGATACGCCTTAACCTTGAATCGTTTCAGAAGATCGGACAAGGCGCTAAAGATGGCGGCCCTATTTCGCGCATGGAAGTTCCGGAGCGTTTCAGGTGGTTAACAGCTGTTAGAAGTTCTGTAATCCAAACATCAAGGCCACACCCCGGTTTATGCGATAACCTGGAAGACAGGGCACAAAAGCTATTTGAAGACTATGTAATGTAATATTTGTCCTGAAATACCCTGTTAGTTGTCGTATCTGCACAGCAGTGTTATTGCATTCGTTAAATAACTTTGTAGTATAACATTAAAAAACCAGACAATGACAGCCATTAAACAAATTTTTGTAAACCTGCCGGTGAAAGACCTTAACAGGACCGTTGAGTTCTTTACAAAACTGGGCTTTACATTCAATCCTGATTTTACCGATGAAAACGCTACATGCATGATTATTGGCGAGAACATTTTTGCCATGCTGCTAACAGAAAGGTACTTTAGCACTTTTACAAAAAAGCCTTTGGCAGATGCCAAAACAAGTACCGAAGTTATAAACGCATTTTCTTTAGGAAGCAGGCAGGAAGTGGATAACATTACAGAAAAAGCAATTGCAGCAGGCGGTAAACAGTATAAAGAAGCCGAAGATCATGGGTGGATGTACGGCCGTAACTTTGAAGACCTTGACGGACATCAGTGGGAATTCTTCTTTATGGACATGAGCGCAATGCCACAACAATAAGACAATAATATATAATACAAACCCGCTTTAGGTGGGTTTTGTTTTTCTGTAATCTTAAATTAAGTCTCTAAATTGTTTTTATTAATTAGATAGATGTACTGAAACATGCAAAACGCAGCAACTGCACCAAAGGTGTGCCAAAGAAAATGAGTACCCCATCCTGTTAATTGCCAGTCATCGGTCACCCTGAAAGTTAATGCCGCAATAAATGCAAGAAGTGCAAAACCTACCCATTTGCCATGTTTAAACTGAGTGCTTACAAGATAAGCCAATACCGGAAACATCACCATACCAGCCAATACTCCGTAATTTATATTAATAAACAATTGCATATTTCCCTGCCCTGCCATTTGTGCCCTGCCAAAAAACTGAAAGCACATATATAATACTATAAAATCCACAGCATAATACCACTTGGTAACTTTACCTAAGAAGTAAACACCCGCTGCAACACACAGTAACATAATCGGCAGCCAGTCCATCATTATAAAAAAGCGCCATTGCCTGAGGCCATGATATATAGTTCCGCCAATTCCTCCTATATAAAGTAAAACCACAGCGACAGATAAAAACGTATGTTGTTTAAATTTTCCCCATAATTTTATGGTCCAGTAGATTGCTATTGCAAGGAAAAAACAGGAAGTAATGGTATTGAGCGGTTCGGGAAAAAGGTGCTGTAGGTTTGTTTCAGCATACAGCATACCTCCATCTGGCGGATTTTGGTTAAAAAGCATCGTTATAGGGTTTTCTTTATTTAAAATTAACTAATCTTTTTTTTAGAAGCATAACCCTTTAATAAACAATTACATATTTAGTACAATTTGTATTATTTGGCCAATATGTGTAAACATATTATTACAATTAAATACATAGGTTTTATAATTTTATACACACTATGTAAAATGTTAAAAAAATTGCTTTATTTTTACTCACTTTTAAGCGAGCACTATACATGGAACTTTACATAAAATACAATATTGACATGATGTGTAAAGTCCTGTTGCAGCAACAACTGGATAAGTTTAAGATAGATTGCAAGGTTACAGAACCCGGATACGTTAAGTTCAGGGAAAACATTCCAATGGAAACCTACAATGCTCTCATTAACTCCTTAAAAGAATTTGGTATCGAAATTGTAGATAACCAAAAAAGCATACTGGTACAAAAGATAAAAAATGCAATTATTGAGATGCTTTACGCCGATAAAGGTGTACAGTCGTTAAAAATTTCTTCGTATCTTAGTGAAAAGCTGGGTGAGAGTTACCGTACATTATCGCAGGTATTCTCTGAAGTAACATTTATTTCGATTGAAAATTTCATCATTTTGCATAAGATTGAAAGGGTAAAACAATTACTGTTAACAGAAAACCTGTCTCTTACAGAGATTTCGTTTATGATGAATTATAGTAGTGTAGCCTACCTGTCCCAGCAATTTAAGAATATTACGGGTGTAACCCCCACAGCGTTTCAGAAGATTATGAAACAAAAACGCTATGCATAACCATAAATTAAGTTAATAACATTGATGCGACCTACAACACTGCACATAATGCTTGCCGATGACGATGAAGATGATCGCCTTTTTTTTAAGGAAGCATTTGAAGAAGTAAAAATTAACTACGATATCTCGGCGTTTAACGATGGCGAACAGCTAATGGAACATCTGTACAACGATGCAAATCCGTTACCAGATATTATTTTCCTTGACCTTAACATGCCACGTAAATCGGGTATAGAATGCCTTAAAGAGATAAGAGCCAACGAACGTCTTAAAAGAATTTCGGTAGCTATCTATTCTACCTCTTCATCAGAACAGGATATTGAAGATACATTTGTATCTGGTGCCAACGTATATATTAAAAAACCGAATGATTTTAATATGCTTAAAAAAATACTTAGTGATGTGGTACACATCAACTGGCAGTATATTACAGACGGATTAAACAAAGATAGTTTTATCCTTAGTCTGTAAGATCTAAACTATAGAAATAAAAAAAGGTATCTGCCCCCCAGCAAGATACCTTTTTTATTTTGTGGACTTTTTTCCCGATTTACGGCCGTAAAACGACTTGAAATAAGTACCATTTGTTATTCTACTAATGACTAACAGAGCAAAAATACATTAGCATCTTTTTACGGGGTTATACTATTTTACGCTATCTGTTATGACTTAATACCAACCTGTGTTAAAATTTAAAAATAAAGGGATACCCTTTATTCATGATGGATTAATCAACATATATTTCCCCTTTTTTTTAAAAAAAATAAATTGCGAACTTTTAAAATAAGTATATTTGTTAAGCAACATAGCTAATCTAAAATTCACCTGGTAGATGAACCATGAATTCACAATATTTTACACCGATGACGACCAGGATGATATAGAATTCTTCAGGGAAATAATTAATAGTTTTGGCAGCGGCTACTCGCTAGTGACTCAAAACAACGGAGACCAGTTACTACGTGCCCTGAACAATCCTCCTCCTAACCCACATCTTTTGTTTCTTGACATTAATATGCCCGGGCTTAACGGGCTCGAAGTATTAAAAAAAATAAGGGAATCAAGAAATTCTGAAAATTTACCTATTGTTATGTTTTCAACATCCGGAGATGTAAATACCATAAATAAAAGTAGGGAACTGGGTGCCAATTATTATGTTCAGAAATCGAACGTATTTGACCAGCTAAAAAGATCTATAGAGCATACTCTTGCTATTAACTGGGGGAGCTTTGTACCCACAGAGAATAATTTTATTTACAATCATTAATTACAATGAACGACACAATTTCAACCCCGTCATTTTTAGAAAATCTTCGTAACAAAACTGCTCAATCTCACGTTGGCCTTGAAGATTTACCGATATCAAAATCGATAATAAACCCAGAGGTAACCAAAGAAGAGTATATTTTGTACCTTGACCTTATGAAGGATGTTATTAACGATGCTGAAACAAACATATTCCCGTTAACAGCAGCTATTATTACCGACAGTACCGATAGACAAAGGAATCACTTGTTAGACAATGATTTTAAAGCATTAGGCCATACTAAAAAAACTACTGACGCAAAACCGCTTAGTGCAGGCATTACAAATCTGACACCTGCTTTTGCATTGGGTATTTTTTATGTACTTGAAGGATCTAACCTTGGTGGGAGGGTTATCTTCAAAAACATTAATACTGCTTTGGGTTATGATGTAGAAAGTGGCGCATCATACTTTGCCGGCTACGGAGGTACAACAGGCAGCCACTGGAAAACATTTATTGAGATGTTGACCAAATATGAAGCAGTTAGCGGCAATGCTGATGAAATTATAGCCGGAGCAGATTATTGCTACAATGCTATAAGTAATTATTTTATAGAAAACTCCCCTAAATAATTTTATGCAGATAAAAGATATTGTAAACCGTGACATAGTTAACCTTACTAACTGCGAGCAGGAACCCATACATATTCCAGGTAGCATTCAGCCGCATGGTTTTTTGCTCGGACTTAAAGAAAACTCTTTTGTAATAGATTTTTGCAGCGCTAACAGCGAGGAATACATTGGCATCAGCCACACATTGCTTTTAGGCAAAAAATTGCAGGATATTTTTGGTAATGATGTTTTAGCCTCACTACAAAAATATATTACCGATGAGCAAATGCTTTCGTCTTCGCTTTTAAAGCTTACACTTGAGGGAAAAGATTTTCTATGTACCGTTCACAATAGCAATGCTACTTATATACTGGAAGCAGAACCGGTAAGTAATAACAATAGGAAGGTAAGCGACGTTTACGACCAAACGTCGCAGTTTCTTCTTTATATGCATGATACCCATACTCTTAAAGAACTCTGCCAGCTTGTAGCCAATGGCACCCGCGAAATTACGGGGTACGACAGGGTTATGGTGTATCGATTTGATAAAGATTATAATGGTGAAGTATTTGCAGAGGCCGTTCGCGATGATTTAGAGCCTTTCTTAGGGCTTCATTATCCGCATACCGATATTCCGCCGCAGGCAAGGGAACTCTACATGAAAAACCTCCTGAGGCTGATTACCGACATTAATTATACTCCAGTACCTATTTACACTGTGGATGACAGTACCGAAAAAAATCTTGACCTAAGTCTTTCAATATTAAGAAGCACCTCACCTATCCATGTGCAATACCTGCATAATATGGGGGTTGGTGCAACACTTACTATATCGCTTATCTATAAAAAGAAATTATGGGGCCTTATTGCATGTCACCATTATTCTACTAAAAATTTATCACCCGAGATTAGGCTTGCAGCGCAGCTCCAAGGGCATTTTATAACCTCTCAGATTGACCTGAGACAGGCGACTGAAGAATATGAAGTGGCGCGAAAAACAAATAGCGATCTCGAAAAAATAAATACTTTTAGCCTTACAGGCAAAGCCGATGATACGTTTAACGAACTTGTAAAAGCACCCGGCATTTTAGAGTTATGTAATGCCGCAGGCGTTGCAGTGCTTTTTAACGGTACTATTTACAGAAACGGACTTACACCCGATAATGACGAAGTGCAGGATATCGCTAACTGGCTTGCCACTTACACAAACAATACTAGTTTTAGCACCGATAAACTAATTGATTACCTGCCTACCAAAGCAGAAGTATGCGGACAGACATCTGGGCTAATATACCATTCTCTTGATATTGACAGCAACAACTGTATCATGTGGTTTAGGCCCGAAACAAAAACCGAAGTTAACTGGGGAGGCGATCCTAACAAAGCCATTGTTAAAGATAAAAACGGACTTTACCCAAGGAACTCGTTTAAGCTTTGGAAAGAAATTGTAAGCTGCACCAGCAAACCTTGGCTAAGGCCCGAAATAGCTACAGCAGCAACCTATGCCAACAGCCTTCAGCGCCAGATAAATCTGCTTATAATTACGCAGGAAGAAGAAAAATACCGAAAATTGAGTGAATTGCTTAAAGAAACCAACTCCGAATTGGAGAATATCAACTGGATAAGCACGCACGATCTTCAGGAGCCGCTTAGAAAAATTCAGGTGATATCGTCTAGAATATTAAGTAAGGACAAAGAAATATCTGAGGGCGTTCAGGATGCTATACAGCGAATGAACCTTTCTGCAAGCAGAATGCAAACACTCCTGTTAGATATATTAAAATATACCCGCCTTAAACATACGGATGATGCTTTTAACACTGTAAACCTTAATGATATTATCGACGAACTCCGCGATGAAATGTCGGAGACTATTAATGAGAAATCTACAGTAATACAATCGGAACAATTGCCAAATGTAAAAGGGATATCGTTCCTGCTTAAACAATTGTTTGCCAACCTGATTGCAAATTCAATAAAATATGCGGCTGTTGACAGAAGCCCTGTAATAAAAATTTATGCAAGCCCTGTACCGATGACGTACAACGGTATTGACAGCGATTTTTATAATGTTATTCATATAGAAGATAATGGTATTGGTTTTGAACCTCAGTTTTCTGAGCAGATATTCAACATTTTTACAAAACTGCATGCTTCGTCAGAATATAAAGGTTCGGGTGTAGGATTGGCTTTGTGCAAAAAGATAATGCAAAACCATAAAGGTTACATTACAGCCGTAAGTGAATTAGGAAAAGGAACTACAATAAGTGTTTATTTCCCTGTTCTTTAATTTACAGTAAAAACAAAACATAAAAAAGCCCTGATAAATATTTATCAGGGCTTTTTTATGTAGAAACAATACGATTATTACTTATTGTTTAGTTGTTTCTGAGCTGCTCTTTCTTTATAAAGTTCTATAGCACCACCGGTTACCCAGTACATTACAAAAGGTACAAGGAACATCATTAACCAAAAGCCTATTGAGATGATGGTAAGGAAAGCTAGAAAACCTAAGTATTGTGTAAATTCCATTTTTCAGATTGTTTGAATTCAGCCCCAAATATAAGGCGAATATTTATTTTAACCAACAACTGCTACTTAAAATGAGTATAAATTATTTGGTAAATCATTTTTTAAACCTGTGTATAATGCGTATTTTTGGCAGGCTCTTAAAATTGCCCGGCACACGTTCAGGCACTTAGGCAGCCATTAGCTTTAACAAACAAATACAACAATAAAACATTCTGAAAATGGAATACAGGATTGAAAAAGACACCATGGGTGAAGTACAGGTACCCGCAGAGAAATACTGGGGTGCACAAACTGAGCGTTCAAGGAATAACTTTAAAATAGGCCCTTCGGGATCTATGCCAAAAGAAATCGTAGAAGGCTTTGCGTACCTTAAAAAGGCTGCAGCTTACGCTAACCACGATCTTGGGGTATTATCTGTAGAAAAACGTGATGCTATTGCACAGGTTTGCGACGAAATACTTGCTGGTAAACTTGATGACGAGTTTCCGCTTGTAATTTGGCAGACAGGTTCTGGTACACAAAGTAACATGAACGTTAACGAAGTGGTTGCTAACAGGGCTCAGGTACTAGCCGGAGGTAAAATTGGCGAAGGCGAACCGGTACTTAAAGCTAATGATGATGTAAACAAATCGCAATCATCTAACGATACCTACCCAACAGGTATGCACATTGCGGCTTATAAAGCTGTTGTAGAAGTAACAATTCCGGGAGTTGAAAAACTTCGCGATACACTTCAGGCAAAATCAAAAGAATTTATGAATGTGGTTAAAATTGGCCGTACCCACTTAATGGACGCTACTCCCCTAACTTTAGGTCAGGAGCTTTCGGGTTACGTTGCGCAACTTAACTACGGACTTAAAGCTGTTAAAAATACACTTGCACATCTTGCAGAGGTAGCCCTTGGTGGCACTGCAGTAGGTACAGGACTTAACACTCCTGATGGTTACGATGTAAAAGTAGCTGAGTACATTGCTAAATTTACAGGTCATCCGTTTGTTACAGCTGAAAACAAATTCGAAGCGCTTGCTGCTCACGATGCTATTGTAGAAACGCATGGTGCCCTTAAACAACTTGCTGTTTCACTTAATAAAATAGCGAATGACATCCGTATGATGGCATCAGGACCACGTTCTGGTATTGGAGAAATCCTTATCCCTGAAAACGAGCCTGGATCTTCTATCATGCCGGGTAAAGTTAACCCTACGCAATGTGAGGCACTTACTATGGTTTGTGCTCAGGTTATGGGTAACGATGTTACTATTACAATTGGTGGTACTCAGGGTCATTACGAGCTTAACGTGTTTAAACCGTTAATGGCTGCAAACTTCCTTCAGTCAGCAAGATTGTTAGGAGATGCTTGTGTATCATTCGACGAGCATTGTGCACAGGGTATTGAACCTAACTATGTACGTATTAAAGAACTTGTAGATAACTCTCTAATGCTTGTTACTGCGCTTAACACCAAAATTGGTTACTATAAAGCTGCTGAAATTGCACAAACTGCACACAAAAACGGAACCACACTTAAAGACGAGGCTGTTCGCCTTGGGTATGTAACTCCTGAAGATTTTGATGCATGGGTTAAACCTGAAGATATGGTTGGATCGTTAAAATAATCCTTCCTCTATAATAAACCAAAAGCCTTCTGAAAAGAGGGCTTTTTTTTGGCTACGACTGGTGCTAATTAAATTTTTCATTTGTGTTAAATCGTGTAATTCGTGCCTTTAAAAATTTCTATATTTGACTATGCAAACCATCATCCGCCCCGCCGAAATTAAAGACCTTCCTGAAATACTGGAAATCGTCAATCATAATATACTGCACAGTACAGCTATTTATGACTATGATACGCGTTCATTAGCCGATATGGAACTATGGTTTGGCGACAGGCAAAAGCATAACTGGCCTGTTATTGCAGCAGAATTAGATGGTAAAATCGCAGGATATGCAACCTACGGAACATTCCGGTTTAAAGTCGGCTTTAGATTTACAGTAGAGCATTCAGTTTATGTAGCTGAAAACTTTAATGGAAAAGGCATTGGTAAATTACTGATGACAGAACTAATCGCCCTGGCTAAAGAACAGAGGCTTCATACAATGATAGGCTGCATCGACGCAGAAAATAAAGGAAGCATAGAATTTCACAGGAAATTTGGCTTTACCGAAGAAGGCGTACTCAAACAGACAGGCTACAAATTTGATCGCTGGTTAGACTTATTATTTATGCAGCTAATGCTGAAATAACTATTTCTTTTCCTGGCGCGCAAGGATATCGTTCATCATATTTATCTGGACCTTCTGAATCTCAATTAGCGATTGCTCCTGATGTAGTATTACGTGATCCAATTTCTCGTGCAGCATACGTATTTCCATCTCCGATTTTAGGTTGACCATATAATCATTCTGCGCTTTTTCACGGTCTTTTTCTCCCTGGCGGTTCTGGCTCATCATGATAACAGGTGCCTGAAGTGCAGCAACACACGAAAGGATTAGGTTAAGCAAGATAAAAGGATACGGGTCAAATCCCTTGTTAGCCAGCAGTATTACATTCCCTGCTATCCAGGCAACAAGTATTGTTACAAAAATAATAATGAAAGTCCAGCTTCCCCCAAAAGAAGCTACTTTATCAGCAATACGCTGCCCGAATGTAGACTTTTCTTCTTCATCATCAGGATTATCAGATAGTACAGTCTTATTTCTAAGCGATTCAACAACCCTTTTTTCTGTTTCAGAAAGGTTTCCCAGCTCCTGCTGTAAAAAACCCGATATGTATTTTTGACGGTATAGGTTTAGCTCACTCATAGAAAGGCTACCATTCTCATTAAAGTCGGGATTATCCTGTCTAATAACCTCAAAAATAGACTGTCTTAAGAACTTGCCCATTACCCTCTCTTTTTCTGGAAATTCATTCCCTGATATATCGCTTTTAAACTTTTCCATATATTAAAACCAGTCTTTCTTTTTAAAATAAATTGTCATGCATATCGCTATAAAAGCCATTATTCCCAGTACCCAGTAATAGCCATTTTCTGTACGAAGTTCCGGCATATTATCAAAGTTCATTCCATACACCCCTACAATAAATGTAAGCGGCATAAAGATAACCGAGAATATGGTAAGTGTCTTCATAATCTGGTTCATTCTTTGGCTTTGCGCCGAAAAATGAAAGTTAGAGGCGCTATCCAGTGAGGTAAGGTCATACTCCACCTGATCCAGCATTTCAAGGCATTTTTGGTGCAGGCGCGCAAAAAACGTATGGCTGGATTTGTTTATGGTTTCATAATCTTCAAATTCATCTTTTTGGCTCTTAAGGTTATACAGCGCATCCCGAAGAGGCGCAATAGCACGCTTTATATAATTAAGGTTGTCTCGGCTTTTCTCTATACTTGCAATAAAATCTATTTTGTAGTTTATTTTGCCATCGTGTAATGCTTCCACCCTGTCTTCATAACGCTCAATTGTCAAAAAGAAGTTTTCCATGATAGCATCCAGAAGCAGGTAAAGTAAATAGTCGTTTTTCTTTTTGCGAACAATACCACCTCCGGTACGTATACGCTCGCGAATGTGCGCAAAGTAGTCGCTTTTCTTTTCCTGGAAAGAGACTATAACATTGTCTTTTAGCAGAAAGCTCACCTGTTCGGTTTTAATGCTGCCCTCCTCCTCTTCCGGCAATACCGACTTTACGCTAAAAAACAATACATCGCCAAGTTCTTCAATACGGGTACGCCTTGAAGTATTTAAAATATCACCAACAATAAAAGGTTCTACCTGAAATAGTGCAGCAATTTTCTTTATAAGTTCTACATCGTGAAGACCATGAACATTCAGCCACTTAACGTCATTCGCCTGAAGTTCATCTTTGCATTCGTTAATTACCCTGTCCAGCGATACATTGCTGTATTCTTCGTAGCCTTCTTCATCAAAAACGAAGAGCTGCATTGTTACGGGATCGGTTTTATATTCGCCTGTATACTCAAAGTTATACGGCTGTACTTTACGTACTTTGTTGTATTTAATTCTTTTCACAAATACAGTATTTCTTCCTATAAATATAGGCGTTTTTTAAAAATCCATTCTATTTTTACAAAAAGTTTAATTCATGAAAACCCTTATTATAAATATAAAAGAGCTGTTACAGGTGCGTGAAGCAGGCATTACAAAAGTTTCCGGAAAGGAAATGGCTCATCTGCCGCTGCTTAACAACGCCTGGCTGCTTATTGAGGATAATCTTATCGCCGGTTACGGCACAATGGACTCCTGCCCCGATACAGCGGGTCTTACCATTATTGATGCTGACGGAAAAGCAGTACTACCTGCATGGTGCGACAGCCACACCCATATTGTATATGCCGGCAACCGCGTTCAGGAATTTGTAGACAGGATAAATGGGCTTAGTTATGAGGAGATATTCAACCGTGGAGGCGGTATACTTAATTCTGCCAAAAAACTCAATGAGAGCAGCGAGGATGATATTTACAAGCAGTCTAAACAGCGTCTTGAAGAAGTTATGCAGCAGGGAACAGGTGCTGTTGAGATAAAATCGGGTTATGGACTTACCGCTGAAGGCGAACTGAAGATGCTTCGTGTTATAAAACGCCTTAAAGAAGAATCCCCTGTAGCCATAAAGGCTACGTTTTTAGGAGCACATGCTTTTCCTGCAGAATATAAAGAAGACCACAGCGGCTACATTGATTTGATTGTAAACGAAATGCTGCCGAAAATCGCCGAGGAGAAGCTGGCCGACTATATTGATGCTTTTCTTGAAACAGGTTATTTTTCTGTTGAAGAAACCGAACGCATTATGGAAGCCGGAAAAAAATACGGCATGCCTGCCAAAATTCACGTTAACCAGTTTACCGCTATAAACGGTATCGAGGCCTGTGTTAAACATGATGCGCTAAGTGTAGACCACCTGGAAATTGTTACCGATGAAGATATTGAGGCTTTAAAAGACAGCAATACCATGCCTGTTGCTTTGCCTACCTGCTCTTTTTTTATAAGTATTCCGTATACACCGGCACGCAAAATGATGGAAGCCGGACTTCCGTTGGCACTGGCTACCGATTTTAATCCGGGCACCACCCCATCAGGTAATATGAATCTTGTTGTAGCGACAGCATGCATTAAAATGAAAATGACCCCCGAGGAGGCCATTAATGCTGCAACTATAAACGGTGCGTATGCAATGGGATTAACAGAAACCCACGGTAGTATTACTGTTGGCAAAAGGGCAAACCTTATCGTTACCCAGCCAATTGCCTCATACTATCAGCTACCTTACGCTTTTGGAACTAATCTAATAGAATCGGTTATTATTGAAGGTAAAACGGTATAAAATAAAAATGGAGCCTAATGGCTCCATTTTCATACCTTATTATTTTTTTCTTATTTCAATGTAAATGTAGTGTTACCCGCAAGTTGTCCTTTATCAAAGACGTTTACATGGTATAGACCCTTAGCAAAATCCTGTCCGGAAACAGTCTCGCTTACATCCATAGTTTTGTTTTGATAGATAGCGTTAGTAATAAAGCTATATGTTAGTGTTTTGTCTCCAAACACTTCTGTCGCTTTTTCGCCTATTACATTATTATTCGGGTCAATTACCTGTACATAGTACATTTTGTTACCCGACATAGCAACTTCATTTGCCGCAAGCGTAAAGCTGATTTTAAGAACATCAACACGTTTCGCTCTTGACGTTTCTACGAGTTTACCAGAGCTTTTCTCTTTAAACGGCTCTGCTTTAATGTTAAGAACAGAAACTTTAGATGCCTTCTCTACCTTTCTTGAAAGGTTATCGTTTTGAGACATAAGGGTATCATTATACCTTCTTGTTTCGTCAAGTGCATTCCTTGTACTGTCGCGCTGCGCCATAAGGTTTGCATTTTCTCCTTTTAGCACCTTATTTTCAGCTAAAAGAGAGTCGTGCTCACGCTTAAGTTTAAAATAATCGTTTTTGTAACGGGCTAGTGCAGCAGCATCACCTTTAGATTTTTTAACTTCAGCAAGCAATTCTTCAATTTTTGCACGCTCTGCTTCTAAGTCTCCTTTAAGCGAAGAATTGTCTGCAATCGCTGCATCATAACTGGCTTTGGTTTCCTCAAGATCGTGCACAAGCTTGTCTTTTTCAGACATTAACGTTTTTTCTGTAGTCTCGCTATCTGTACTCATTTTGTACATGTAAGCAAGGCTTCCCACAAGTAGTATCGCTAATACTACGATAATAGCCTTTAAGCTAGAGTTACTTTTTTGATTTTCCATTGTTAAAATATTTTTCCCAAATTTATATATATTTTAATTTGGCGTTATCATTTTAACGTAAAATTAGCGGAAAATAGTATTTTTGACTCCAACAAAATTATCATGGAAAACATCATCAGGTTCACTGTAAACGACCTTACAAAGTACACTTCACAACGCAGCGGGGAGATTAAATTCGGCGAAAGGGTACTAACAGTACCAAAAGAAGAAAATACAATAGATTTCTTAAAATCCTGCGATGCCCAGTTTGTGCTTTTAGGAATTCCGGAAGATATCGGGGTACGCGCCAACTTTGGTAGGCCCGGCACAGCATCTGCCTGGGAATCGGCTATAAAAAGCATCGTGAATCTTCAGCACAACAAATTCACCAAAGGCAGCAACCTGCTTATTCTTGGTAAAATTGATGTAGAGGAGTCAATGAAAACCGCAGAAACCCTTGATGCTACAACCACCGAAGGCCGTAAAGCACTATCTGAACTGGTTGAAAAAATTGATAAGGATGTTGCACATGCTGTCTGCCAGATTATCCTTGCCGGAAAAACGCCAATTATTATCGGCGGAGGCCATAATAACGCCTACGGAAATATTAAGGGCACTGCCCTAGCCAAAGGAAAGCCTGTAAACGCCATAAATTTTGACGCTCATACCGATTTCAGGGTGTTGGAAGGCCGCCATAGCGGAAATGGTTTTTCGTATGCTTTTGAGGAAGGTTTCCTAAAGCGTTATTTTATTTTTGGACTTCATGAAAACTATACATCAAAAGGTGTCATGGAGACTATCAAAAAACACAGCGATGCTATTAAATTCAATACCTACGAGCAAATATCGGTTCGAAAAGAAAAGAGCTTTTCGGAAGAAAAAGTATTTGCCCTGTCGTTTATAAGTGATGAGCCTTTTGGTATTGAAATGGATCTTGATGCTATGCTTAATATTGCAAGCAGTGCTATAACGCCAAGTGGCTTTAGTGTTGAAAAAGCAAGGCAGTTTTTGCATTACTTCGGCCAGCATAAACATGCAGCCTACCTGCATTTATGCGAGGGTGCCCCCGATCTGGATAACGAGAAGAACAGCCACATTAGCGGGAAACTAATGGCCTATCTTATCACCGACTTTATGAAAGCAAAAGGTGATCATTAAATTTTAGTGGTGGTGCCCATCGGGCTCAATATGAATCATAACATCTGCAAACTGCGGTAAAGCCTGCTGTATGTGGTCTTTAACTGCATGCGCAATAGTATGCCCTTCGGTTACAGATAAATCCCCGTCCACCCATATATGAAGGTCGGCGTGGTTAAGAACGCCCATTTTACGGGTATGGCATTTCTCTACATTGGTTACCCCTTGTACTTCTGCAGCAAGTGCCCTTACTTTAGTGTTTAACGACGGGTCAAGGTCTTCATCTAAAAGTTCGCCAATAGCAGGCCTGACGATCTGGTAGACATTGATAAGGATAATTACGCCTGCAAATAATGCGGCATAATCATCGGCAACTTCATACCCCTCTCCCCCTATTAATGCAATGGAAATTCCCACAAATGCGGCTGCCGAAGTGATAGCATCACTCCTATGATGAAAAGCGTCTGCCTTAATTGCATCGCTGTTCAGGTCCTGTCCGGTTTTCTTAACATAGCGGTATAATATTTCTTTGGTAGCGATAACAACCAGTAATATTATAAGCGTGTAAGGTTTAGGGCTTTTGTGCGGGGTTAAAATATTATGAACGCTCTCCTTGCCTATTACAAATGCAGCAATGGTAAGGGCTGCACCTATACCAATAGCAATAAGCGCTTCTGCTTTACCGTGTCCGTATGGGTGGTCTTCATCGGCTGGTTTGGAAGCCCACTTTAGTCCGAGCCACAACATACTCGATGTAAAGATATCGGCTGTAGATTCTATAGCATCGGCAATAAGCGCATAAGAGTTACCAAATATACCGCCCAATGCCTTTAGTATAGCCAGTATACCGCTGACCACTATTCCGACAAATGTAGATTGTAAGCCTTTATTTTCAGATATTGCCATAATAAAAATTGGTATATGCCACGGGTAAATTTGAGCCTGTAAAAATACTGATTTTAAAAGCCCGAAGCCTAAATCGGGGACTTAATTTTTTTCGCCTATCTTTGCACATTCTTTAGTACTTAACACAGAGTACTTAATATTACTTATACATGACATTTCAGGATCTTAAATTACTTAAAAATATACAACAGGCACTTGCAGACGAAGGGTATGAAAACCCTACCCCGATACAGGAACAGGCCATCCCTATTATTTTAGAAGGAACCGACCTCGTAGGCTGCGCGCAGACAGGTACGGGTAAAACCGCTGCCTTTGCCATTCCTATACTTAACTCGCTGCACCACATTGTAGGCTCGGCTAAAAAAGTTAAATACATCCGCACACTTGTAGTTACACCTACTCGTGAACTTGCTTTACAGATAGGCGAAAGCTTTGACACATACGGAAAATATACAAACATTCGCCAGCTAACCATTTTTGGCGGTGTAAACCAGGTTTCACAAACAGATCAGCTTAAAAAAGGTGTAGACATTCTTATTGCTACCCCTGGAAGGCTGCTTGACCTCCACAAACAGGGATTCATCAATCTAGATCATCTGCACACACTTGTACTTGATGAGGCTGACCAGATGCTGGACATGGGCTTTATTAACGATGTAAAGAAAATTATCAAACTTACACCTGATAACAGGCAGACACTATTGTTTTCTGCTACTATGCCTGTAGCTATACGCGAACTGGCAGATAGTTTCCTTACCAAACCAAAATACGTTTCTGTAGCACCTATATCGTCAACAGCAGAAAGAGTTAAACAGCAAATATACTTCGTAGATAAGGGAGACAAGCGTAAACTGCTTTACCACCTTATACGCAACGAAAACCTTGATAACGTGCTTGTGTTTACACGTACAAAACATGGAGCAGACAATGTTGTAAAAGCACTTAAGAAAAATGGCGTTGAAGCAGGTGCTATCCACGGTGATAAATCGCAGGGAGCAAGACAGCGTGTGTTAGACCAGTTTAAAAATAAAGAAGTGGGTGTACTTGTTGCTACCGATATCGCTGCCCGTGGTATTGATATTGAAAGCCTGCCTTACGTTATAAACTTTGACCTTCCTAATATTCCTGAAACCTATGTACACCGTATTGGCCGTACCGGAAGAGCAGGAAGAGAAGGATTATCTATATCGTTTTGCAGCAAAGACGAACTTCCTTACCTAAAAGATATCGAAAAGCTTATCCGTCTCCAGATAAAGGTTATCGACGGTCACCCTTATCCATACCCTGAGGAAGTTGCTCCGGCACCGGGTGAAAAGAAAAAACCCGATCTTAGGAATAAGAATAAAAACAAGCCTGCCGGAAACGGAGGAAACGCTAACTCCAGAAAATCTGAAGCTTCGAAAAAAAATAAAAAACGCTGGTATTAATACCAGCGTTTTTGCGTTATATAGTAATTTATATCCAATCTTATGAAACAACTTTATTGTTTAATCTTCATAGCATCTTTCCTTTCGTGTTCAAAAAAGCAGAGCACTATCCCGGAAAGTAAAGTACAAGATACAATTATTGCAAAGGTTTATATTAAAAGTGATGATTATCGAAAAATCACCAGGTATAGCCTTGTCATTGCCGGTGACTCTTCGAAAACTTGTATTTTTTCTAATTTGGATAGTGAAGGAAAAGTAAATTTACACATTGGCTTAGGGAATTCCAACCGACAAGCAAATTATATTGAGCGAAAGCCTTACCAACAGCGATATAATGAAATTAAAAAGCTTATACCACATGTAGCTGACGATCTCGATGTCGACTCACTTGAAAATGTTAGTATTGGATTTCTAATAGAAACAGGGGACCTTGCTATAGATGTATCGCGCGAATATTATAAACGATACGGTAATCCCGGAAGAATTAATTGGAAACAAATTAATACAAAGCAAAGAGAGCAGATTAACAAATTGCTTTTGACATCTCGTACCAACGAAGACCTAAACCGGCTTTTAACTCCTCTAAGAAAAAAGATTAGTAAAGTCAACCCTATTGAAAAACTGATGTTTGAACCTAAAAAGACCGTTCTTAAATATAGCGTCGTGGAAAGTAATACAACTCAAATTCCTGAATATATATTAGATGGACACATTTCTTTTAAGGTCATTAATAAATAACAGGAATTCAGCCCCCATATTTTTTTTAAATCACCATATTTAAATTATTTTCGCCTTTCAAATTTGACTTTATGAAATACCTTATCATATCTCTTATACTTATCTGTACAACGGGATGGAGCCAGAAAAAGAAAACAACGGCTCCCCAAAAGCCAGTTGTCGCTAATACGAAGGCCAGCACAACAGTTTCGACAGCCACTACAGCTGCTGAATGGGATGCGTTGGACAAAGTATTTGTAACTTTCTTTAAAGCGTTAGAATCACAGAATAAACAATCCTTCAGTTCTATAAGCCTTAAACAGGTTGATTGTGCCGAATGTCCCGCATCTGGTGAAGCCGGTGACGTTACCCACTTTGTACCTGCAGAAATATTCTATATTACGGTAGCGTCAGATTTTAAAAAATCTCCCGTATATAAAGCCATAACTAAAAGAGGATATGCTTTCAACAGTATGATCTTAAAAGACTTTAAACCCGAGTTTTTACCCAAGGATGCTCCCAAAGATCTTAAGGTATATGAAGTTTGGGTTCAGACGTATAAACCTGATGAGCTATCTAAAGGGCACAAAGGAACCAGCCATGCATTTCAGTTTGTAAAAGTTAACGGGGTATTTAGATTCTTCGGACTTACATCTCAATAAATTTTCATTACGTCGGGATTACCGGCGTTTTTTATAGTTATCTATCTCATTCAAACCAATCAAGTATGAAACAAATAGTAACATCAATTATCCTGATTTTGACATTCGCCAGTACTACTGCACAAAATGTAAAAGTAATGAGTTATAACATCCGGCTGGATGTAGCCAGCGATGGCGAAAACCGCTGGGATAACCGTAAAGATATGCTGACTGCCCAGGTGCTGAAACTATCCCCTGATTTTATGGGCGTTCAGGAGGCACTTCCACAGCAAATAGATTATCTCAACTCAAATCTTAAAGGTTATAAATACATAGGTGTTGGCAGGGATGATGGTAAACGCGACGGCGAATTCTCGGCAATATTTTACAATGCATCGCAATACAAAATGTTGCAGCAATCGACATTTTGGTTATCTGAAACTCCTGACAAAGCTTCTTTTGGCTGGGATGCTGCCTGCAGAAGGGTATGCACCTACGGCCTTTTTGAAAATAGTAAGACCAAAAAAAAGATATGGATATTCAATACCCATTTTGACCATATAGGCGATATTGCACGCATTAACAGCGCCAGAATGATATTGGCTAAAATAAAAGAAGTGAATACAGAAAATCTTCCTTTTGCCCTTACAGGAGATTTTAATTTTGAAGATGATAGCGAAAGCATTAAGCTTTTAGGTGCAGAGCTATCAGATACTAAAAACGTTGCCAAAAAAGTAAGCGGGCCGATTGCTACTTTCAATAATTTCAAGACTGACGAACCTACTACTAAGCGTATCGATTATATATTCGTTCCTAAAAATGGCGTTGATGTAATAAATTATAAGGTTATTGAAGAATTAAAATCTAACCGTTATCCTTCAGACCACTTTCCTGTATATGTTGAATTAAAAGTGAAGTAATCAAAAAGCCCTGAAATGATTCAGGGCTTTTCGTTTTTTCAAAATAATATATTGTTACTTAACAACCACTTTTGCTGTCTTTGTAAGTGCAGCAACACAAAACGGGTTCGTAATTGCCATAGTGACCATGCCGCCTTCCTGAGGGCTGTTTTTCTCTACGTTTATTGTAGCAGTGTCCCCGTTAAACTGTACACTCTTTATACCAATACTGTTGCCTCCTGAATTTTTCTGACCAAGGAATAACACAACAACATTGTTTTCTGCAAAGTTTACAGCAGGTGCTTTTTCCAGATTCAGTTCCCTGAAAATAACATCCAGTTCCTCCTGGGTATGAATTACCTCATACGACTCTGTTTCCCTTCCTCCATACTCACCTTGTTTTAGAATAGTATAAGAGTTTTTAGAATCTGTCGTAGTTCCCTGTTTAGTTGAGCATCCCGTAATTACGGTAAGCAGCAATACGCTAAGCATTAAGATCTTTTTCATTATTTATGCATTTTTAAAGCTTTTCGATATACCCTTTCATACATTGGCATTACTGCCTGTATGTCAAACTCCTGGGCAACCTTAAGCGCGTTAGACTTAAATTCAAACAGTACATTATCGTCAGACAATATAGATATTGCTTTTTGCGCCATATCATCTATATCACCAACATTACTAAGGTAACCCGAGTAACCTTCTCTATTCACTTCCGGAAGACCTCCTGTATTGCTAGAAATCACAGGTACTCCACTCGCCATTGCCTCAAGTGCTGCAAGTCCGAAACTTTCTGTTTCCGAAGGTAAAAGGAAAAGGTCGGAGAAACACAAGATCTTACTGATCTCGTTGCTGTTTCCAAAAAAGATAACCTTATCGCTAATACCCAGTTCTTCACAAAGTGCTTCTGCCGGAGCTTTCTCGGGGCCATCCCCCACCATCATTAGTTTTGCAGGCATAACTTTCTGCACCTCGTTGAATATCCTTATAACATCCGGGATACGTTTTACTTTCCTGAAGTTACTAATATGGGTTAAAATCTTCTGTGTTTCTGTCGCCATTAACGAACGATGGCATTCAGACGTTTCATCGATACGGCTTTTGTCTATCTCTATAAAGTTCGGGATAACTTCTATATCCCTTTTTATATCAAACAGGCGGTAGGTAGCGTCTTTTAAATCCTGAGATACCGAAGTTACAATATCTGAATGATTAATACTAAAGCTTACTGCCGGTTTATAGAACGGGTGGTTACCTACCAGTGTAATATCTGTACCGTGAAGCGTTGTAACCATAGGAATTCTAATTCCCTGTTCTTTCAGCATTTTCTTAGCCATATACCCTGCGTATGCATGTGGAATAGCATAGTGAACGTGCAGCAATTCAATTCCATGTAACTTTACCATGTCTACAAGCTTGCTTGAAAGCGCTAACTCATACGGCTGGTAATGAAACAAAGGATATTCGGGAACGTGTACTTCGTGGTAATGTATATTGGGGTTAAGTAAAGCCAATCGAACGGGCTGGCTGTAAGTAATAAAGTGAATTTCATGCCCCCTTCGGGCCAGTTCCAATCCAAGTTCGGTAGCAACAACACCGCTACCTCCAAAGGTTGGATAACAAACTATTGCGATTTTCATATAATGTCAAAATAAAGGTAACGAAATTACATAAAAAAAACAGGCTATGCCTGTTTTGGTATTGAAATTAACGTAATAGTTATCTGTCATGAAAACTAGCGTTTCAGCATCTTTTCATAAAGGTCTATCCAGTTTTGCGGAGTCATTTTAGAAACCAGCTGTCCTACAAGTTCATACGGAATAGCTTCCGGTTTTTTAAATCGGATGCAACTCTTCCCCATATCCAGTTTAAACTTGCTATGGTTAGGAAATTCACCCACGAACCAATCGTATAATGCTGCATCGGCGTAAACACCCATGTGGTAGACGGCGACGAAATTCTTTTGGGAAGCGATACTTAAAAACGGCAATGGCAGCTTTGGGTCGCAATGGTAGCCCGGCGCATAGATTGCATGCGGAATAACCCATCCCAGCATACCGTAACTAATGCATTCCTCAAAACCTGAAGGAAGGTTAGTAGAAATTACCTCTCTAAGTTTATCTATAGCCGCTTTCCTGTCCTCGGGAAGGCTATCTATATATTCCTGCGGTGTAGCTGCTGACGATTGCATATTCTTGTGCTTATAGTTTTGGTTGCCTTGCTATTATGTTTTCCAATTCAAATTACAGAATCACCAAATGATCGTTTATTCTATAATTGCGTCCTGAATTGCTTTCTGAATATCTTCCCTGATGTTTTCCTTCGAAAGCCTGTTTTCCGATGCTTCCGGATACGTACGGTTAGACAGGAACACATACACGATTTCCGTTTCGGGATCTGCCCAAGTCATAGTGCCTGTAAAACCGGTATGCCCAAAGCTCGACTTAGAAACACACCCGCATGTTGGCCCCGATTTTTCAATCTGTGGCTTATCAAATCCAAGTCCCCTCCTGTTACCTTCCTTACAGGCATAGCACGTATTAAAGGTATCAAATGTTTTAGCCGAAAAATACTGCTTACCTCCATAGTTACCTTTTTGAAGATACATCTGCATGATCTTGGCAACATCCATAGCATTAGAGAATAACCCTGCATGGCCCGCAATACCATCTTCCATCGCTGCGCCCATATCATGAACATATCCCTGAATTACCTGATAACGGAAATAGTTATCAACTTCTGTTGGCGGTATGTTGCACATATCCCATTTACGTAAAGGGTTGTATGATGTATATGCCGCCCCAAGTGGCTTATAAAAAGCATCCTGACTCAATACATCAAGCGGTTTGCCCGTCATATTTTCAAGATATTCTTTAAGCAGTATAAAGGAGAAGTCGCTGTATTTATATTCTTTTTTCTTAACCAGTTTACTATCGGCAATGCGTTTCACGATTGTATCTTCATACCCTTTTACAAGGAAAAGGTTTTCCGCCACCTGATTAGGAAATTCTGCACTATACATTTTCCTGTATAACAGCGAATCCGGCCTTTTGTTACTATCAAGCGTTTCCTGATAGAAAGGTATCCATGCCTGGAAACGTGCCTGGTGCAACAACATATCTTTCAGCGTAATGTTTTTCTTGTCGGTATCAGCAAAAGCCAGAAGCATATCCCCAAGTTTTGCATCAAGGTTCACTTTTCCTTTATCGTATAATTGCATAAGGTTAGGCAAAGTAGCAAGTATCTTTGTTAACGATGCAACATCATATACATCCGCATTTTTTACTTTTACATCATTATCGTAGGTATGGTAACCAAACGATTTCTGATAAATAACTTTTCCCTTTCGTGCCACAAGTACCTGTAGCCCGGGTGTCATCTTCTCATTAATAGCACGTTGTGCAATCAAATCGATCTTACTTAGCTTAGCCGAGCTCATAGCTACGTTTTCAGGCGTAGTAAATCCGAGCCTGTTGGTTGTTTTGGTAAACAATCCGTCATTAAGTTTAAACGAAGATCCTAACGTTACCGGCAATTGCCCTTTAGAGCCTAAAGCACCAAAAACAATTTCGGCAGCAACGGTCTGCGATATCTCATTATTTTGGTACGCAAGCACAACCGTTTTAATATTCTTAAAGCTTTTAATAGGCATTAGCGAATACGGCTTGGCAAAATGCGTAAATATTACACGTTTGTTTTTAGCGATAGTATCAAGCCATACCAGCTCTTTAGCCGATAATTCGTGTTTTTTCCATGCGCCATCAGCCTTATGATAACCCACAATAACTGTGGTATAATCTTTAAGTTTAGCCGAAAGTATCTTAAGTGTATCCTCCTGAACTTCGGTAACGTCTGCATATTTCTGAAGCGTCTTCAGGTAAACCGAACCGTCATCATCACCCAACTTTACATAGGCTATCTTTTCTTTTTCAAGATCCATAACCGGTACTACTTCCTGATCATTCTTTAAAACCGTAACTGCATTTTCGTACAATTGGTAATTCAGGTCGTCGTACTCATGTCCGTTAAGCTCATTGTATAAATTTTTAAGGTCGATAGGCTTATATTTATTAAGCCCTCCCCTGAATTTATATGCTAATATTTTCTTTACCGAAAACTGTAAGCGTTCATCAGATAAAGTACTATCAGCATACGCCTGACGGAACTTTTCTATAGCCACAGGTACATTTTCTGCAAACAATAACACATCGTTACCCGCTAAAAATGCCTCAAGGTCTATGTCTCCCGGTTGCATGTAGCTGCTGGCACCTTTCATATTAAGCGCATCGGTAAAAATAAGGCCTTTAAAGCCCAGCTCATCCTGAACAATATTCGTCACCACATTATACGATAGTGATGTAGGATAGTTCTTCGTAGGTTCAAGGCTTGGCACATTAAGGTGCGCCACCATTATACTGGATAAGCCCTCGGCAAACAGTTTCCTGTAAGGATAAAATTCAATATCGTAAAGTCGTTCTTTTGTAAAGTTTAAAAAAGGTAATGAGTGGTGCGAATCGGTAGAAGTGTCTCCATGCCCCGGAAAGTGTTTTCCAGTAGCAAATACGCCCTGGCTTTGTATACCACGCATTAATGCAGAAGCTCTTTCGGTAACCTTAAACCTGTCTTCACCAAATGATCGGTTACCGATAATAGGATTAACAGGATTTGTATTGATATCTAATACAGGTGCAAAATTAAAATGGATACCCATTCGTTTTGCCTGGATAGCCATCTGCTGACCCATTTTTTCAATGAGTTTCATATCCTGCACTGCACCAAGTGTCATATTCCACGGATAGCGATAAGTAGAATCAAGCCTCATGCTTAAGCCCCATTCGGCATCAATGCCGATGAATAACGGCAGTTTTGCTTTCGACTGAAAACGGTTGGTAAGCCTTGCCTGCCTAACCGGACCACCCTGAAAAAAAATAAGCCCGCCGATCTTATAGTCCGTAATAAGTTTATCTATCCCCCTTACGTGGGCGGAGTCTTTATTAGAATAAGCAGCGACCATAAACAGCTGTCCGACTTTTTCCTCGAAAGAAAAACCATTGTACACGCTGTCTACCCATTTTCTCTCAGCTTCTGACTTATAATCACTGAAAACACGTGCCTTTTGGGCAGATACAACCTGAACGGCTAACAAGAAAACTACTATGAAAAACCTCATTAAATAATTGTATTTTTTTAAATAACAAATCATCATTACCGATTGCTAATGATGATTCTTATGTTTTTCTATTGGTGTAAAGTATGCTAAAAAAAGCGGCTGTGCCAGCTTTCTCCTGCAGGTACTTCCCAATAATCCTGCCATTCTCCTACGGTATTCACTAAATTATTAAACACAATGGTATTAGCAGATACGGCTTTTTCTTTCGCCATTTTCTTAAAGTCGATAAGCGTTTTATAAGCGATATGTTCCCCCAGTTTAAAGGTTACATTCATCTTATCCAGCAGGTCAACTCCAAACTTTTGTTCCAATGCCTGTATAAACTGTACAGATGCATCTATAGAACAGCCTGTAGCAGCCTGAACCTCCTGATTAATCGCGATAATAATAAATCTGTTGTATTTTATTTGATAAGAAGCCTCAAGTCCGGCGCCATGAGCTGCCCAGCCTTCAAGAAATGCTTGTAGTGATGCTTCTATCTCGGAAACTTCCTCTTCAGAAAATTTCCTGTTCGACTGGTAAATCCAAATCCTGGATTCTTCAGGCAGTGTTTCAAACGGAACGTACATAATTGTTTTTCTTATAAATCCTTCGCATTGGCAATTAATTCTGCCACATCCATTACTTTAACGTCATGCTCCCTGTTTTTAGCTTTAACGCCATCAGTTAGCATGGTATTGCAAAACGGACAACCCGCTGCAATAATTTCAGGCTGAGTTTCAAGAGCATCTTCTGTTCTCTCTACGTTCACATCCTTATTTCCTTTTTCAGGCTCTTTAAACATCTGGGCACCACCGGCACCACAGCAAAGCCCGTTAAGTTTAGAGCGTTTCATTTCTACAAGCTCGGCATCCAGTTTTTCCATAAGGTCACGCGGAGCCTCATAGATATTATTGGCACGCCCAAGATAGCAGGGGTCATGAAACGTAATTTTTTTACCTTTAAACTGGCCGCCTTCAATAGTAAGCCTGCCATCATCCAGAAGCGATTTTAAAAACTGTGTGTGGTGAACCACCTCATAGCTTCCGCCAAGTCCCGGATATTCATTTTTTATGGTATTGAAGCAATGCGGGCATGCGGTTACAATTTTCTTAACCTCATACGCATTAAGTACCTCAATATTCATCATTGCCTGCATCTGGAATAAAAACTCATTACCAGCCCTTTTAGCGGGATCTCCGGTACAGCTTTCTTCTGTTCCCAAAACAGCAAAAGGTACCTTTGCACTGTTAAGTATCTTTACAAATGCTTTGGTTATTTTTTTAGCTCTGTCATCAAAACTTCCTGAACAGCCAACCCAGAATAAAACTTCCGGCTGCTGTCCCGAAGCCATCATGTCGGCCATCGTGGGAACTGTAAAATTTTCCTGATTCATAATCTTGATTATTCGTGCTTTCCGTCGTCAAAAACCTGGATAGTAACTTCTTTATCAATTAGGTTGGTAAATTTACCTCTGTAACGTGTTGCTTTAACAAGGTGGTTGTCTATCCAGTGATAGTTACCTCCCCTTGGTTTGCCCATAAGCATACCGTGGTATTTAAAACCATGCTCTTTAAGCCAGTTTTCGGTAATTTCCCTGTGCGCCTCAGTACGCGATGTAAAGAAGAATATAATATGCCCTTCATCATACCATCCGTTAAGTGTTTCCAATGCATCAGGATACACCGCCGCTGTAACCATCCTTTCGGGCTCCTCATTGGGTATATCGTCACAAATAGTGCCGTCTATATCAATAAGGTAGTTTTTAATCCCATCAGGAAGTATAGGGCTTAAATGTTCACCATTTTCTGTAATTGGCTGTAAGTTTTTGTCGATGTCTTCCGCTTTCATTATGCTTCGTCTTTCCAGTTTAACCTGTCCATCTGGCTGTACTGCCATGGCGCTCCATTGTTCTCAATATTTGTCATCATCCCGTTAAGCTCAACAGGTGCAGCACTCTGCTCCATAACAAGAAACCTTCGCATATCCATGATAATAGAAAGCGGGTCTATGTTTACAGGGCAGGCCTCTACACAACCATTACAGGTAGTACAAGCCCATAGCTCTTCGGGGGTAATATAATCGTTAAGCAGCGATTTGCCGTCGTCAACAAATTTGCCTTTATTTTTATCAATATTTCTGCCAACTTCTTCCAGCCTGTCGCGGGTATCCATCATGATCTTTCTTGGAGAAAGTTTCTTTCCGGTAATATTTGCCGGGCAGGATTCGGTACAACGACCACATTCTGTACACGTGTAGGCATTCATCAACTGAACCCAGTTAAGATCCTGAACATCGCTTGCACCAAATTTGGCAGGTTCCTCACCTTCGGCAGCCGGCGGTGCAGCAGCAAACGGATCGGCATTTGGATCCATCATTAGTTTAACCTCATTGGTAACCGAATCAAGGTTCTCAAATTTACCCTTCGGTTTAAGGTTAGCAAAGTATGTGTTGGGAAATGCAAGTAATATGTGAAGGTGTTTAGAAAAGTACAGGTAATTCATGAAGATCATGATACCAACTATATGCAGCCACCACGCTGTTCTTTCGATGATAATTACCGTCCCTTCAGACATACCATTGAAGATAGGCGATAAAAATCCTGAAACAGGAAAAGCACCGGCCTGTGTGTAATGATGCGTCCCTATCGACTGAAGATACCCATCGGCAGCATTCATCGTCAGGAAAAACACCATCAATACCGTTTCAAAGTATAAAATGTAGTTAGCATCGCTTTTAGGCCATCCTTTAAGGTCGCTATGTATAAATCTTTTTAGTTTGATGATATTCCGTCTGATCCAGAAAACAGTAACAGAGAAAATTACACCAAAAGCCAGTATCTCAAAAAAGCCGATCAGGAAATTATAAAAGCCTCCCATAAATGAGAAAAGCCTGTGCGTACCAAAGATACCGTCTATTATAATTTCAAGAAGCTCAACGTTTATAATTACAAAGCCAACATAAACAATAATGTGTAAAATACCCATTACCGGTTTACGTACCATTTTAGATTGCCCCAGTGCTATAAGAGCCATATTGCCCCAACGCTCAGACGGATTATCAAAACGGTCTATATCCCTTCCTAATTTTATATTGCGGAAAAGTTTTTTCACATTGAGTGCAAAATAGCCAAAGCCTACAGCAAGCACTACAACAAAAAGGATATTATCTATATAGCTCATATAATAAGGGTGATTGGGCTAAACCGTTTCCTATTTTTTCTCTTCAACAACTACTTTTTCTGTGTAAGGCGTAGCTTTCTTACCAAATACAGAGAAATGAACGTAACGCTTAGGATTGTTTTTAAAGTCCGCCAAAAGTTCTTTCAGCTCTTTAGAGGCATCCGTAAGGTTATTATACATCGCTTCGTCTTTCATAAGTTTACCAAGTGTACCTTTACCAGACTGAACATCGTTCATAAGGTTATCCACCTTCGCCAATGAATGCTCCAGGTTTCTAACTGTCTGTGCAATATTAGCCGCATCTATTGAATCCGATAATTTTGCGAAGTTAGCCGAGGTACGGTTAAGGTTTTTCATTGTAGCATCAATGTTTCCTTTATTTCCGGCTATCGATCCGTTTAAAGAACGTGCAGCACTGCTAAATTCTTTCATGGTATTGCTCATTTCGGCTATAGCAATGCGAAGGTTTTGCTGTGTCTTATCGTCGAATATATTATTAACCCTGTGCAATAAACTATCCGCAGAAACAACAGTAGCCTCAACTTTAGTTTGTAGCGGAGAAAGTTTTTCTCCTACCGCAGAAAGCATTCCCGGCTTAAGTCCCGCCTGGAAATAATCGTTATCCTCTGCTAAAGTTTTATCGTTCATATTTGGGATAATCGCAATTTGCTTACCTCCAATAAACCCCGGCTCATATAAAGTAGCATTACTAGTTTTGGAAATAGGGAAATCGGTTTTAACCTGCATTTCAATTAGAAGATCTCCTTCTTTATGATCTGTAAATGTTATTGAAGTTACTTTACCTACTATAAGTCCGTTAAGGGTTACAGGTGCTGATGGCGAAAGCCCTTCAACATTTTTATAGACAACGTAATATGTTTTATACGAATTAAATAGATCCCTGCCCTTTAAAAAGTAATAACCCCATATAAATAATAATATGGATCCTATAACTAATACCGCGGTTTTAACTTCTCTAGATACTTTCAAAATGAATAATTTTTTAACAAATGTAGGACAATAATTTTACAAAAATGTGAATATTACTTTAAAGCTTTACAACACTCTATTTTTTAAGTGCTTCTTCCATTTTTATTTTTTTGCCGTCTTTAAATGGAACTAAAAACGCCGAAGAAAAGCCCTTTGCTTTAGCTTGGGCCAGCAGTTCTTTAGCATCATCATAGTCGGAAGTCTGTCCGTAAAAATATTTTATAACAGCAGTACTGTCATCTTTACTCAGGTCTTTAAGTCCGTTAAAGTTAGACGGCACAAGTTCCAGCTGCTTGCCACTAGCGGCAATCTGAACTTTAAATATAACTCCTTTAGCAGATCCTGCAGCTGCAGGTGCCGAAACAGGTATCGGTTTATCGTCTGCTTTCGGCTTTGTATCTTTTACCGCGACAGGCTCTTTATAATCATGGTTTGTAACACTTCCCGATATAAAATAATCCTTCTTGTAAGCCAGGATAGCTTTAACAATAGCCTCTGCCATATCATCCTGCCCGCTGTCTGAACTTAAAAATTCTCCTTCCGGCTTGTACGATATAAAACCAAGTTCTATAAGAATACTTGGCATAGCAGTTTGGTTAAGTACTAAAAACGGTCCCTGCTTTACACCTCTCTTTTTTCTCTTTACATTATCTGTAAAGTTCTCTTCAACTTTACTTGCAAGATCAAGGCTCTGATTGATAAAAGCTTCATGCTGCAACGTCAGTCCTAATAAAGATTCCGGTCGGTTAGGATCAAATCCGCCATAGGTAACCTTATAATCTTTCTCTAACGTAATAACAGCATTCTCCTTTTTAGCTACTTCAAGGTGTGAAGCATTCTTTGTTGGACCCATCACGAAAGTCTCTGTACCAAATGCTGTTTTCTTTGCCTCACCGTTGCAGTGTATAGACACGAAAATATCGGCATTAGCCTTATTCGCTATTCTCGGCCTGTCGATAAGTTCAATAAAGACATCTGTTTTTCGTGTAAAGATCACATCTACAGAAGGATCTTTTTCAAGAAGCTTACCTACCTTTAATGCTACATTAAGCGCGATATTTTTCTCGATATAATCGTGATAAATTGCACCGTAATCTTTACCGCCGTGCCCTGCGTCAAGGACAACTTTAAATTTTGAATTATCCTGCCCAAAAGTTGCAGTAGTAAATGCAATAAATGTAAAAAACGCCAGTTTTAGATTCATGTTCCCCGTCATTGTAATATAGATATTTTTCTGCTTGTGTTATAATTACATTTAGTGATTTATTTTGCCAAAAATATTGTAAGTTTGACACTTTTAAAATAAGCCACTTTTTACAAAAATAGTATTAAAACCGTTGCGTACAAACTTATTTCATATCGTTTTATTATCAATTTTCCTAACAATGGGAAGCTTGAAGCTTTCGGCGCAGGAAAAAACCATTAAATCTAATCCGATACCTGCTGAAAAACAGAAGAATACTTTCCCTGAAGCAAGAAAGGAAACAGATACTTTACCTATAACCGAAATTCCTGTAAAGTTATCTGTAAACGATACTAATAAGAAAAAGAACGGCCTGGATGCTATTATTAGACGTACCGCTGAGGACTACGAAAAAATAGATCAGGTTAAAAAAGAGATAGAGCTTTATAATAAAGCCGAGCTATTCTATAAAGATATAGAACTCAAAGCCGGTAAAATTATTATGAAGTATGACAAAGACGAGGTTTTCGCCGGAAGGATAAAAGACTCGCTTGGCAACTACTCACAATACCCATATTTTAAACAGGGAAATAATGTTGTTGAGGCCGACTCCATCCACTTTAACAGTAAAACAAAAAAAGCAAGGATTTGGAACTCACGTTCTGATCAGGGCGAATTTAGGGTGAAGGGTGAAATTACAAAAAGGGAAAACGACTCTGTATATTACATTAAAGGCGCACGATTTACTACATCTAAAAACATAGACGACCCGGAATATTATTTCTATGCGAGAAAAATAAAACTGGTACCCGGAAAAAAAGTTGTTGTGGCAACCACTAACATGTACATTGCAGATGTACCTACTCCCCTTGCCTTACCATTTGCTTTTTTCCCAATGAGCGATAAAGCCGAATCAGGTTTTATACCGCCAACGTTTGGTGATAATAACAGGCAGGGATATTTCCTTCAGAATGGCGGATATTATTTCGCCATGGGTGAGCATTATGACTTAGCAGTAACAGGAGATTACTATACTAACGGAAGTTACGGTTTGCGGTTTGCATCACAATACGCCAACAGGTATAAATACAGTGGTAACATCAATATCCGTTTTGAGAATATCATTAACAGCGAAAGAGGCTTGCCGGATTATTCCCGTTCAAAAAACTACAACATTCAGTGGAGCCATAGCCAGGATGCTAAATCGAACCCTAACTCAAGATTTTCTGCAAGTGTAAACTTAGGTTCGAGTAAGTTTTACCGAAATTCACTTAATACTATAAATGTTGGATCGTCGCTAAATAATACACTTTACTCATCTGTGTCGTACTCTAAGACATTCCAATCGGTGCCGCAGGTTAACATGTCGCTTACTGCTACACATAGTCAAAACACAAACAGCCAGTCTATAACTATGTCTCTACCTACCTTTCAGGCAAGTGTAGACCGTATTTTCCCTTTTGCATCAGAAGACGCTCCTAAAAAAGGTATCATTAAAAATATTAACCTTCAGTATAGCGTAAAAGGCGAGAACAGAATAAATACTACCGACTCACTTTTCTTTAAACCGGAGATGTTCAGGGATGCAAAAACAGGAATGCAGCATATTATCCCTATCAGTACCAACTTTAAAGTATTTAAACATTTTAGTGTATCTGCAAGTAGCACTTATACAGAAAGCTGGGTGCTAAACACTATTAGAAGAGAATACAACCCGGTAATACAAAAAGACACGCTTATACCTAACGTAAGAGGTTTTGACTCTTTCAGGACCTACAACTTTTCATCGAGTGTAGGAACAACTATATATGGTATGTTTAATTTTGGTGAAGACAAAAAGATACAGGCAATACGCCACGTAATGCGTCCTTCAATATCATACACCTATACACCAAGCTTCGACAGATATTATGACAGGTATGAAATTGATGCTACAGGAACACAATACAGAGAATATTCAAGATTTCAGGACGGGCTTTACGGAGCACCTAACCAAAACTACTCGAATCTGATAGGAATTTCAGTAAACAATACTTTTGAAGCCAAAGTTAGAAACGACGACGAGAACGACACAAAAGGCGAACCTAAAAAAGTAATGTTATTAAATAATCTTACGTTCAACACCAGTTATGATATGGCTGCTGATTCATTAAAGTGGTCGCCGTTAAGAGTATCAGGTGGTACAAATCTTTTTAAAGATAAGATGAACCTTAATTTTGCTACAACTTTAGACCCATATGCTATAAACAGTGCCGGAAGAAGGATAGATACTTACAACATTAATAATGGTGGTAGCCTTTTCAGGATGACAAGCGCCAACGTTACGGTAAACTACTCTATATCGAGTAGTGATGGCAAAGGAGATGGTAAAGATAAAAACAGCCAGACGGCACGTAATGGTGGCCGTGAGGATGATCTGTTTGGGCAGGCGGCAGATCAGCTAAATGACAACAGAACAAGTATGTTTAAGGACGAAGATGAGGAGGATGCGGAGTCGGATAAATCCGAAGGTGGTTTCTTTAGCGCTAAACTCCCGTGGAATTTAAGGCTTGCCTATTCCCTAACCTACGGAAACAATAACAGGGAAAGGAAGATTACAGGAAATTCAGTAATGGTTTCCGGAGACCTTGATATCACCCCCCGTTGGAAGATGGGCTTTTCTACAGGTTATGACTTTGTACAAAACGGCGTAACCTTTACGCAATTACGTTTTGAACGCGACCTCTTAAGCTGGAGAATGGACTTTAACTGGGTTCCATTTGGTGACAATACCTATTGGGGCTTCTTCATAGGAATTAAATCGTCTGTACTTAGCGATATCAAATGGGATAAACGACAAGTACCGGACAGGCAATTACAGTAGTTTTATGAGCACACGTTTACTAATCCTGATTTTTAGTGTACTTTTTTTTAATCTTAATTACGCTCAGGATTTCCATTGGGTTAGGCAATTAAGGGGCGTTAATTCAGATTATAGTGATGAAATAAAAGCTATAACTGTAGATAATAACAATAATTCCTATATTATTGGAGAAACAAATTCTTACTCTTTCGATCTTGACCCGACAGAATCAGGTACAGATATTGTAATTAACAATATTCAAAACTTCCACGCAGCTTATATTGTAAAGGTGGACGAAGACGGAAACTACAAGTGGGGTAAAATGTTCGGAAATTTCAGGCGTGGAGATTATCCTATAGGAATAAAAGTTGGCACAGACGGTAATATTTATGCCGCTGTCAGTGTAAGCGAGGAGATAAGTGATAATAATGCTGACACTTATATTAATGTTATGAAATTCACCCCGGAAGGTATAATTCTTTCGGAAAATAAAATACCCCAACATTACAGTCAAAATAATGGTCTACATCCATTATCTTTTGAATTAGATGCGCAAAACAACATTTACATAACCGGATGGTTCACCGGTGTAATACCTATCAGCACAACCAATACTTCATTAAACTTATCTGCTATAGGAGCTTCTTACTTTCTAATAAAAATAAATAATATTGGAAACATTGCCTGGACAAAACAGTTTGATCTTAATTCAAATATGTATTCAAATATTAAAATACGGCCTGATGGTAATTTAAATATTGCTTTATATTCAGATGCTGATACTAACTATAAATTATACAATATAAATACTACTAACGGATCTATAATCTGGGAAAAAGAATTTCAGAATCAGTCAGCTCAAAATCTCCATGTTTCAAACAATGCGATTATAATTTCGGGAACAAACGGTTTTGATATACCAATTGATGTTGACCCATCTGCAACATCTGTCGTTACTGTAACCGCACAAAATTATCTTCTTTTTCTTGACCTCAATGGTAGCTTTGTAGACGTAAAGGAATTTTTTAACCCATCAAGCTTTGAGCAACTACGCATCACCGCTATTACTACAGACGAAAATAACAAATGCTTTATAACCGGTACATTTTATAATACGGTAGACTTTGATCCGAATCCGTCGGGGATTTTTAACATGACGGCAACAGGACAATACGCCGAAGCATTTTATGTGATATTTGATGAAAACAGGAATTTTGAAGATGCTTTTAAATTTGGTGATGAAAATCCTAAATTAGATCCATATCACAATTGCTACAGTATCAAAATTTCAGATTTAAAAGTTATTGACGATATCAGTTACATTGCGGGTAATTTTTTTTGGTCCTGCGACTTTGACCCTTCGCCAGTGGCAGCACATACATTGAAAACAATACAAATTTCAACAATAAACAGCGATGGGTTCATTCAAAAACTTGGTACATGTAACGATAACCCTCCGGTAAGAAATCTAAATCAGGAATTTTGCTCCGCCGAAATACCAACTGTTAGTAGCTTAAGTCCACAATCATCTTCTATAAAATGGTATGGCGCACAATCTGATGTCGCTCCGCTTGCCGGCAATGTTGCTCTTATTGACGGGCATACTTATTATGTTTCTAAAAAATCTGGCAATTGCCCTGAAAGTGCAAGAATGGCAGTAACTGTAACAATAAAGCCCAGCCCTGGCCCACCAACTGCAACAGATCAGATATTTTGCAAGTCAGAAAATGCAAAACTTCAGGATATGATTATTTCCGGACAAGATATAAAATGGTATAATACAGCAAACGGAGCAGAAGAACTTTTACCTGAAACTTTACTCTTAAACGCTACATATTATGCTACACAGACTTTAAATGGATGTGAAAGCTTAAGAAATGCTATTAAGGTAACTATTGACGACACTCCTGAACCAATAGTAGCAACAGAACAAACTTTTTGTTTTAAAGACAATCCTTCGATAAATTCAATTTCAGTTACTGGCCAAAACATTAAATGGTATGCATCATTAACTGATAGCACTACGATTCCCTCCGAAACATTGCTTCAGGATGACACAATTTACTATATCACGCAAACCCTGAATAATTGTGAAAGCTTAAGAAAATCTATTCATGTTGTAATTCAGAATACTCCTCCGCCTGCCGCTTCTCAAAATCAGACACTATGTGCTATGCAAACTCCAACATTAGATGATATAGTAATTGAGGGCAGTAATATAAAATGGTATGACAATGATATAAATAGGACCGTAGTTCCTGCTACAACAGAACTACAGGATGGTTATACATATTTTGCCACACAAACTATAAACGGATGCGAAAGTATATTACGCACACCTATAAAAATAACGCTTATAACTAAATTAAACGGTAATGATTATCAGGAAACAATTTGTGACAAGTTAAACGACGGTATAGAAAATGTAGATCTTAAAGGTTTTAATAATCAAATCATTGAGGATGCCTCAAGCTATAACTTCGAATACTATCTTACACTTAACGGCGCTTTAAAGGAATTTGCAACAGAAAGAATTTCGCAACCTGAAAATTATGTAATTCTATCTGGCGATAAAACTATATATGTCAGGATAACGGCTACAAATGGCTGTTTTCAAATAGTAAAGTTAAATCTAACATTATTTACATTTACTAATGTAAACCTAAACGAAGATATAATACTTTGTAAAGACAAAAGTGTAATGTTAAATGCCGGTAATAATTTTGATAGTTACGTATGGTCTACTGGTGCCAAAACAGAATCGATACTAGTAAGGAAACCAGGAGATTATAAAGTAGAAATTACAAAAAATATTGGAAATGTTTTCTGTACATCTCTTAAAAGTTTCACAGTAACAGAATCTCAGCCCGCTGTAATTACTAATATCAAAACCACAGACTGGACAGATAACAACAATGCCATTACAATATACACTGAAGGATCAGGAAACTATGAATACTCAATAGATGGCATTTACTACCAGTCGGATAACACCTTCTCAAACCTAGCATACGGATTATATACTGTTTATGTTATAGACAAAAATGGATGCGGAATCACCGATGAAGAAATAGTATTATTAACGTATAGTAAATTTTTCACACCAAATGGTGATGGTACAAATGATACCTGGTCTATAAAATACTCTTTCTATGAAAAAGATATAAACGTAAATATCTTAAACCGATATGGTAAAATCTTAACAAACCTTAAACCCGGAGAATCCTGGGATGGAAAATATAATGGACACGAGGTCCCTTCTGATGATTATTGGTTCGTGGTCAACAGAGCAAACGGAAAACAACACAAAGGTCATTTCTCACTAATACGATAAATATGAAAAAAATCATCTTTACCGATAAGGCACCCGCTCCTATCGGTCCGTACAGCCAGGCGGTATTATCAGGTAACACACTTTACACATCTGGACAAATACCATTACATCCCGTAACAGGAGAGCTTGTAACAGGCGATATCGAAACTGAGACCAAACAGGTTATGGAAAACATGAAGGCTGTTTTAGAAGCTGCTGACATGACGTTTGAGAATGTTGTAAAGTCAACAATCTTTATTAGCAACATGGACGATTTCGCTAAGATAAACGGGGTATACGCTGCTTATTTTAACGAAAAAACCGCTCCTGCAAGAGAAACGGTTCAGGTGGCAAAACTGCCTAAAAACGTAAATGTAGAAATATCTATGATTGCTGTGCAATAGCCTGCAAAAACAAATCTGCCGATGCGGGGTTTGTGGCTAGTGCCACATTGTGCACATCGCAAACCCTGATCAGCATATTTACATATATTATTTGTTTAGTTCGTGGTATTCAATAAGACCGTCAATTGGCCTTCTTAATACATTCCCTAATTTAAGTCCATTTTTAGAAAGCACCTGTCCAAGCTCTGCTTTAAGGTAAAATGCAATAGACCCAACAAAATGCACAGGCACTTCGTGAGCGTTGTTATACTGCGTAATATAGCAGTCTACAAACACCTGCATTGCATCGGTAATAATTCCTTTAATGAATTCATTATCTTTATTCTGGATAAGGAATTTAGCAAACGTTGCAAGGTATGCATTTGGGTTTGGCTCTTTGTACAGGTTATGCTTAATTACATCAGCATCAAGATTGTACTCAGATTCAAATTTTTTAGCCAGGTCAGCCGGCATTTTATTGAAATAATAAGCACGTACAAGGTCACGTCCAAAACGGTTACCACTACAGTCGTCCATAGCAATATACCCTAATGACTGTACTTTTTGGTGAAGCTCTTCTCCATCAAAATAGCTACAGTTAGAACCTGTACCAAGTATACATACTATAGCTTTATCATTGGTTGGGTTTGTAGCGTAAGCAGCTGCATACGTATCTTCCTTCACCGTAATTTCAGCTTTAGGAAAAAACTCCTGAAAGATACCTTTCATGAAATTCTTCATCCTGTCTGTACCGCAACCGGCACCGTAGAAAAAAAGTTCTGTAACTTCGTTTCTGTTATTGTATATATCAAATCGGGCTTCAAGACGCTCTAGAGCTTCCTCCCTATTAATAACTTCGGGGCTCAGTCCTAAAGTCTGGGTATTAAAAAGCCTGTTGCCATTGTCGTCAAGAGCAATCCAATCGGCTTTTGTAGCACCACTGTCTACTAATAATTTCATTTTCTTTGGGTAAATTTGAGTTAAGTTTGAGTCTTGTTTGTAAATGTAACTGCCTAACCAGGTTACTCTTAAGTTAAATAAATATTAAGCCCTACATAAAAAAACAAAGTCCCGCCTTTCTTTTCAAAAAGCGGGACAAGTTATAAAAATATTATAAAGATGCAATGTGCACCGATAGATCTATAAGTTTGCTTGAGTAACCATACTCATTATCATACCATGAAACGATCTTGAAGAACGTAGAATTAAGGCCAATTCCGGCTTTAGCATCTACAATACTTGTTCTTGAATCTGAAACGAAATCCTGAGATACTACGTCATCTTCAGTAAATCCAAGAATACCTTTAAGGTTAGTTTCAGAAGCATTTTTAAGAACGCTCATTATTTCTTCATAAGTAGTTTCTTTAGCCACTTTTACAGTAAGGTCTACTACAGACACATCAACTGTAGGAACACGGAAAGACATTCCGGTTAGTTTTCCGTTTAGAGCCGGAATTACTTTACCTACTGCTTTTGCAGCACCTGTTGACGATGGAATAATATTTACGCTTGCAGCACGTCCGCCTCTCCAGTCTTTTCTTGAAGGTCCGTCTGTTGTCATTTGCGTAGACGTTGTAGCGTGAACAGTTGTCATTAATCCTTCTACGATACCAAAGTTATCATCAATAACTTTTGCCAGAGGAGCAAGACAGTTTGTAGTACATGATGCATTAGAAACAACAGTGTCTGAAGCTGTAGCTTTATCATGGTTTACACCCATTACAAACATTGGCGCATCTGCCGATGGCGCAGAGATAATAACTTTTTTAGCTCCACCTGTAATGTGCTGTTGTGCTGTTTCAAGTGTGGTGAAAAAACCTGTACACTCAGCAACTACGTCTACACCTACTTCATCCCACTTAAGGACTTTCGGATCTTTTTCAGCAGTTACCCTGATGTGTTTACCGTTTACATAAAGCTGTCCGTCTTTAACTTCTACAGTTCCTGCAAAACGGCCGTGTACTGAATCATATTTTAATAGATAGGCCAAATGGTCTACGTCAAGAAGGTCGTTGATTGCTACAACCTCAACATTATCCCTGTTGAAGGTTTCGCGGAAAACAATTCGACCAATTCTGCCGAAACCGTTTATTCCTAATTTAACTTTTGTCATTGTGAATAGATGTTTTTTGTTGTTGTTAATTATATCGAAACGATGTCTGATACCCTAATTAATTCTTTATCCACCTGTGATTTGCCTTTAACAGCCAGCTCTAGCGGAACGAGCACTATTTCATCTTTAATAAGGCCAGCCATATAATTAGACTCACCTGCTAAAAGGCTTTCTACAGCTTTAACACCCAGTCTGCTTGCCAGTACCCTGTCAAAACAAGATGGCGCGCCACCACGCTGCATATGCCCTAATATAGATACACGCACGTCATACTCCGGCATGTTCTCCTCTACATAATCTTTAAGCTCAAAAGCATTCTTACCGATCTTATCACCTTCAGCGATAACAACGATACTGGATGATTTGCCCGATGCCTTACTTTTGCGTAATGAATCAAGTAGCCTGTCAAGCCCCATATCCTCTTCAGGAATAAGGATCTCCTCTGCACCTGCACCAATACCTGTATTCAATGCAATATGTCCTGCATCACGCCCCATAACCTCTATAAAGAAAAGCCTGTTATGTGAGCTGGCAGTATCCCTGATTTTATCTATAACCTCAACAACTGTATTAAGTGCTGTGTCATAGCCAAGTGTAAAGCTTGTACCGAAAATATCATTGTCAATAGTTCCGGGTATGCCTATTACGGGGAAGTTAAATTCCTGGTTGAAAAGAAGTGCTCCGGTAAAGCTACCGTTACCACCAATAACCACAAGGGCATCAATGTTATTCTTAACCAGGTTTTCGTGAGCTTTTACACGTCCTTCAGGAGTCATAAACTCTTTAGATCGTGCCGATTTTAATATCGTACCTCCTTTGTTGATTATATTATTTACGCTACGCGGGCCCATCTCTTTAAAATCGCCTTCTATCATTCCCTGGTAACCTCTGTAGATACCTGCACATTCTATGTTATGGTAAGCACATGTACGCACTACAGCTCTGATAGCGGCATTCATTCCCGGTGAATCTCCACCCGATGTAAGCACGCCTATTTTTTTTATGTTAGCTGACATTTTTTAGTATTTGATTGTAAAATTAATAATTTAATATAATTTATTTATTCGATTTTGCATTCTATTATTAAATCTGCAACATTTCAAACGTTTTCGTTAATAAGTTTTTCCTAAAATAATCTTAAAGAAACTAAAAAAGCAGCTATTTCTCTTTGAAATGGCTGCTTTTTTCTTTAAATATAGAATTTTTTCCCCGATAAATTATCAATTAATCGGTTTCGGGTATGCGTTGAGGCTGCTTTTCTTTACTATTCGTTTTTTTCTTATTCCTACTCTCCATGAATTTTATGTATTCCGGTGAAAGATCGGAGTCTGGAATATCATTGCCCGTATTGTCTTTTTCCTTCTCTTCCGTCTTATTGAATAATTTTCTCCAAAGTTCACGCACTGTGTCAAAATCTACTTCGTAAGTAAGTCCGACACCTTGTGTGTAGCCAATTCCCTCACCTAAGAAGTTAATATCATTTTCCCTGTTAAATACCCTTCCTTTTAGCGTATTTTCATCATTAAGGCGAATTTGCGCTTCTACATTACCTACAATCTGCGATTCATTTACTCCTCCAACAGGCACACCCACCTGGCCGTTGACCGTAATCCTGTCATTAATTTGCGATGACAATGTAAGTCCGACCTGAGAATTGGTTTCTACATACGGATTCCTGTCAGCCTGTACATAGTTGAAACCGATATTCACTTTACTGTCCTGATCGGAGAAGATATCGTTTACAAGGCTACTTGCCCTTTCAAAAAGGTTACCTGCCACTGCCGTACCTGCATTCATACTGTTAGGATTAACAAAACTTCCTGTTGAAAGCAATGATAACGCCTGGTTTTGCCTTGTGGTCATATCACTAAGCCTGTATTCTAAATCCGACTTCAGTACCGAACTTACTCCAGGGAATGTAATCACGAAATCGGGCTCTGGACTGGTAAGATTACCAGTAAGCACGATACCTACCTCAACAGGTATATTTCTATTGAAAGTAGACGCCTCAAGTAATGCCGACGGGTTTGCCCTGGTGGTATAAACCGCTTCAAGGTTTAACCTTGCACGTGTAGGGTCACCCTCCCAGTTAATAGAACCACCCGGTTTTACGGTGAACTTTTTATCTATTAGCCCGGCATATTTAAAGTTGTAAGTTCCACTAAGCACAGAGAAATCTCCAAACATATTAAACTTACCAAGGGTATTAATATTTAGTAACAGATTACCATTACCGGTGGCTGTAAGCCCGTGACCTGTATTCTTATCAATTATAACCTCAAGTTTTGCATCCGAATTTACAATAAGGTCAAAGTTAAGTTCCAGACCTTTATAGGTTTTCGATCTATCCTCCACCTCTATTCCCTTAAGCCTGTTTTCTTTTTCTTTAGGGCTAAGGAATTTTATAAATGCAGCACTACTGCTACTCGGTCCACTATTATTAATCGGTATCTTAATATCGGTACCTGCTGCCGATGTGGCATCTACCTTAATAAGTAAAGAAGTTACAGGACCATCTATACTGGCCTTACCTTTAATGAAAGCCGTACCGTAATACATCGCCTCATCAGAATCCTGTGTATCCAGCACCACCATCCTGTCCGATTCAATAGTAAGATCTTCCAGTCCCCATTCCTTAAACATCTTATGCTTTACCTTACCGTTAAGCCTGCCCTTTGTTCCATATTTGGTATCGGTCATTTCTATATTCCTGAACTGGAACATCTCCTGATTAAAATCTACCGTGGCGTTGTGTTCAAAATTATAATCGGTATTCAGGTAACCCACTTTCAGTCCGGCCTCTTTAAGGTAGAGTCGTCCGTTTATCTCAGGATTCTTTACGTTACCTACAATAGCCGCCCGTCCGGAAGCCTTACCTCTAATATCCGGAAATACCGATTTAAGGAATATTTCAAGTGGCGACATATCAAAATCGGTAAATATAGCATCCAGAGAAAGTAGGGTTTGTTTATCTACTACCTCAATAGCACCACTGGCGTAAAAATTCTCATCGCCACCACTCGACAATGATGTACTAACGTTGAATTTTCTAAAGGAGTTATCTCCGGTAACCTGCATAGAGAGGTCGCCAAGGTTAAACTTATTAATTCTTAATGTATCTACTGTTATTGACGATGACGGATGAAACTCCTGCTTATTTTGTTTTAAGCTAATTTCACCATTTAACCTTCCTCCAAAACTAAGACTATCAATAGAAGGTGTAATCTTATGGAGGTCGACATCGTTAAACGTTAGTTTAAGGTCTTTAAAATCTTTGTTTCTAAGCATACCTGCCAGCTCAACCTTTTGGTCGTTGTGTGACATCGTAAGCTTATCAATAGTAAAGTCGGTCAACTTTTTATTGAATACAATTTTATTCTGTCTCCCATCTTCCTCGTTTATATACCATAAATAGTTTTTAAGGTTTATCTCCGATTTCTTAAATCCTACTACTGACTTATTATCTTTATCTATAGTATGGTACAGGTTTAAATTGAAATTATCTTTACCCTGGCTACCACCTTTAAACTCAGAACGCAGGTATAATGTATCGTTTTGAGTTACGTTAACCACTTTAAAGTCTGATATTTTGTAATTTTTCAGTTTAATGCTATCCATGCTTACGTAAGCATTGTACAACGGATTCCTGTTATTTACGTCGATATCAATATTATTAAATTCATTGTTGAATGCGGTTATCAAAGGCGAATCAAAAGCAAGCACAAATTCCCCCTTATCAGCATTAATCCTTCCTTTAACGGTAGTATTATCCCCCACTACAATTCCCGGGTTTATAATTTCAACTATCTTATTATAAATAACAAAATTAAAGTCAAAGAACTGTCCCTTCTTGACCTTATACGGTGAATAATTGGTGTAGAGACTTCCCAAAGCATTTTCAACCAGCTTAGGCACCTCTTTTATATCGTAGATACCTTTAACATAGCCTTCAATAATATCTTTAGAGTCAAGGGTTACTGTCCTTACTTTATTTTCATCATAAGATGCTTCTACTGTAAAATCATCAAAGTAATAACTGTCCCTGTTATTTTGATACGAAAGATTAGTAACATGAAGTTTACCGGCCAGGGTATTAAGGCTGTTTCCGCTGGCATCGGCTACAATGTTTCCTTTAAAGATAGAAAGGGTGTCCTTCTTCATAAAGTTAAGCATATGAAGATCGGCATAATCAACCTGCGCATGAAAATCGTAATTAACACGATTGTTGCTCATATCCAGCAAACCATCAAACGACATCAAAAGGTTAGGATCGTTACTTTCTATGCTTCCGTTAAAGAAAGGCCACTTCAACTGACCGTCTACAGTTATATTTTTGTAATTGTACTTATTTGCAGCAAAGCTGGTAATATTTCCTTTTACAATAGTATTAAGCGATTGTTTGTTGAATCCCTGCCCGTCTACATCTACATGAAGCGTAGCAAGACCAAACATCTTATTATCTAACAGCCGGCCAATATTAAAGCCGTCAAGGTCTATCGTTCCAAAGTATGACGCTTTATCAGGATTGTTATAGTCATTAACCGAAAGATCTGTTGTTGCCTCTCCTAATTCAGACATTATATACATCTGGGTAGTCAGGTCGGTTTTAGTAAGCACTACATCACCAACAAGGTCTATACGTCCAAATTTTTCAAGTATAGTCGGTAAGCTTTTACCCAGTATTCTTGGCATTATTCCTTTAAGGTTGGCATAATTTGAAGTTATCCTGTCAAAGTTACCGTTCATATAAAAGCCCGGGCCCTGTTTGTCAAACAAATGCCTGAAGTTAACCGAACCTATAATTTCAGAATCGTTAGCATCCAACAGCTTAAGATCATGAAGCACGAAATTGTTCATAGGCCCTGTAAGCTTCGTAGAAAGATAAAACTTTTGGTTAGGGCCAAATTCGTTATAGAAGTAATTAAGTTCATTAGACGATACTGAAGCCCTCTTTACCAAAAAGCCAAAATTAACACGGTTCACAAAATCCTTCATGTCATTTTTGCCATAGGTAAGCTTAACCGCTCCGGTAAGTGCCGACTCTGCAGTTACAAGTTCCAGATTATCCAGTTTAATATTGGTCTTGGTATATGTAAATTTCGCTTTAAGATTCTGCACAAAAAGCTTCCTGTGGTCCAATAAAGAAAGTTTCCTTATATCTGCCGTAATATCGCTACCCTTAATATAAAAGTCTTTAAGCTCACCGTTAAGCTTTTTAAAATCAAGAATTACAGGCGTAACTGCATTTTCATTCGTCAGGCGAAAACGCCCATTGCTTACAACAAGGTCTTTTGTCCTTAACCTGAATTTACCTTTACCCGGTTTACCGTCATCAAAGCGCTTTATAAAAACATCAAGGTTAGATGTTTTTTCGCCCTTATAGGTTTTCATATGAAAGTTTAACTTCTCTGCCTTTATAGAACCAAACTTTAACTGGCTGTTTAAAAAGCCCCTAACATTGAGGATATTTGTTTGAAGCCTCTTAGCTGAAACCAGTGTATCTTTATGATGATCAAGAATAAGCACACCTTTTAACTTAACACCCCCGAATACAGAAACTGCAATTTTTTCGATCTGGATGTTTGTTCCAAAATCTTCATTTAGCTTATCTGTAGCATAATGCGCTATCTTTGTCTGTACAAAAGGTAAAGACAAGGCTATGCCCAATAGCAGTATGAACATGATAATTCCGATTATCGTCCTGAGAAGTATTTTTTTAAATTTTTTGATACTGCTAATTGTTTTAAATTTGTGCGCTGCTAGCTGGCTAACAAGCAACAAAAATAGGAATTTTATATACTTGTTAAATTCGCTTTAAGGCTTTTTTATAATACCAAATTCTGTGCCTGAAAATTATGACGGAAAAACCTACATATATATTATCTATCGAAAGCTCATGCGACGATACCGCTGCAGCCATACTTGAGAACGGAAAAGTACTCTCTAATGTTGTTGCAAGACAGGCTATCCATGAAGAATATGGCGGCGTTGTACCCGAGCTTGCCTCGCGTGCGCACCAGCAAAATATTGTTCCTGTAATAGATGTTGCTCTGAAAAAAGCGAATATTTCGAGGGAACAGCTTAGTGCTGTAGCCTTTACACAAGGCCCCGGACTGATGGGATCTTTACTGGTAGGCAGTTCTTTTGCGAAATCTATGGCACTTGCATTAGGTGTTCCGCTTATTGCGGTAAACCATATGCAGGCACACATACTGGCACATTTTATAGATGAGGAAGGTTTCGACAAACCCGATTTTCCTTTTTTAGCGATGACCATAAGTGGTGGCCACACTCAGATCGTAAAAGTGAAAAGTTTTTTTGAAATGGAAGTTATCGGCGAAACTACCGATGACGCCGTTGGTGAAGCTTATGATAAAAGTGCAAAAATACTGGGACTACCTTATCCGGGCGGGCCTTTAGTTGATAAGTTTGCCCAGTCAGGTAACCCTAAAGCCTTTCCTTTTACCAAACCTAAAGTCCCGGGATTAGACTTTAGCTTTAGTGGACTTAAAACGCAGATATTATATTTCGTGCAAAAAAATGTAGTTGCCAATCCTGATTTCATTAACGAGAACATGAATGATATTTGTGCTTCCATACAGCACACCATTATTAATATCCTTATGGATAAGCTAAAGCTTGCCGTAAAAGACACCGGTATTACTCAGGTGGCAATTGGGGGCGGTGTTTCTGCCAATAGCGGCATCCGTGCCACACTTAAGGAAGCAGAGAAAAAATACGGTTGGAAAACCTTTATCCCAAAATTTGAATATACTACCGACAATGCCGCAATGATTGGCATTGTAGGCTACCATAAATACCTGGAACATCAGTTTAACGATGCTTCTGTAACCTCTAAAGCGCGAATAGAACTTTAATATGCAATTATTTTATAACCCACAAGTACAGCCCGGCGATACTGCCTTTACATTTGATAAGGAAGAAAGCAGGCACATTGTAAAAGTACTCCGCAAAAAAGAGGGCGATACCATACACATCTCTAATGGAAACGGCTACCTGTTTACTTCTGAGATAAATTTTGCGAACGAGAAAAAATGCGAGGTTCAGATAACTGCTGAAAAATTCCATGAGCCGGCACCTTATTCTTTGCATCTTGCAGTAGCACCAACTAAAATGAACGACCGTTACGAATGGTTCTTAGAAAAAGCTACAGAAATTGGCATTACAGAAATAACTCCCATTATCTGCGAACACAGCGAGCGTAACAATTTTAAAGCCGACCGTTTCGAAAAGATTCTGCAAAGTGCCATGAAGCAGTCGTTACAATTTTATATGCCTAAGCTAAACGAGCCAATAGCTTTTAACTCGTTTGTATCAGCGCAACATGAAGGTCAGCTTTTTATAGCACATTGCGAGGAAACCGAAAAGTGCCTGCTTAAGAATGCCATTGAACCCAAAAAACAGGTTACCATCCTTATTGGCCCTGAAGGTGACTTTTCCTCTAAAGAGATCGCTTTGGCCTTACAGCAACATTATATACCTGTATCTTTAGGCAATACCCGCTTACGCACTGAAACTGCAGCCATTGTAGCGGCGCACAGCGTGGCATTTGTGAATGAATAATTATATCAATTACGTTACTTTATAAGTTACGAACCACGCGTAAAGTTTTTCACGTTGCGTCATTGCGAGCGAAACGCAGTGTAGTGTGGCAATCTAAAAAAGAATAATGAAACCCGGATATGTTTATATCTTAACAAATAATAATAACACCACGTTATATGTAGGCGTGACATCTGAGTTATTAGAAAGAGTAAAGCAACACAAGCAGAAATTTCATCCTACTTCATTTACAGCGAAATACAATTTACACAAACTGGTTTACTTTGAGCAATTCCAGATGATTGGTGACGCTATTGCCCGTGAAAAACAACTGAAAGCAGGTTCAAGAAAAAAGAAAATCGAATTAATTGAAAGTATGAATCCTGAATGGAAAGATCTTTACTTTGAAAATCTATTTTAGATTGCTTCGTCGTACCTCCTCGCAATGACCAATCACACTCGACAATTAGTTAAAAGTCTACAACATAAAGTATTTACTTCATAACATTTCAGGAAAACATTAGAGCAGCAATCTGCTATTCCATTTACTCTTGTTTGATAATGGTCGTACACTGAATAAATTTCTTTCCTTATATTTACACCACAATCATTATTCATGAAAAAATTGCTTTACATATTATTGCTTTCTCCTGCACTGCTAATGTCACAGGAAATTGCAGTACTTAAATACTCCGGTGGTGGCGACTGGTATGGTAACCCTACTTCCCTACCCAACCTGGCTAAATTCTGTAATCAGAACATACGTACCAAAATAAATCCTAAAACTGCTACTGTAGAAGCAGGTAGCGCCGATATCTTTTCGTACCCCTTTGTTCACATGACAGGACACGGAAATGTGGTATTTAGTGATAATGATGTTATCAACCTTAGAAATTATCTTACATCGGGTGGCTTCCTTCATATTGATGATAACTACGGTATGGATAAATACATCCGTAAAGAACTTACTAAAGTATTCCCGGATAAAGAACTGGTTGCCGTTCCTGCAAGCCATGAAATATTTAAGGGTCCTTTTTCCTTTCCTGCCGGAATCCCTAAGATTCATGAGCACGATAATAAACCACCGCAGGCCTGGGGCATTTTTGTAGAAGGCAGGCTTGTATTGCTTTACACTCTTGAAACAGACCTTGGTGACGGATGGGAAGATCAGGAAGTACATAACGATCCTAAAGAAATTCGCGAGAAAGCTTTAAGAATGGGAGCTAATATCGTTAATTATGCTTTTAACAACTAAGCCTATTTTACAGCGCAAAAACTCATAATCTTGTATTAAAGCGGAAAGATTTTAGTAATTTAACCGTAAATTCGGGCTACTAAAAACAAATACACTTTATGGTCACCTCTAAAACTATCGCTAATGGGTTATTGCGTGCAATTGCCATCTTAGCTGGCGTATTCATATTACTTTATGTCCTATACCAGGTTCAGACAGTTATATTATTCCTCTTTATTGCATTAATAGTAAGTATGATAGCCAGCCCTATCGTTTACTTCCTTAAACGCAGATGCAAATTTCCGCATACGCTGGCTGTAATTGTGACACTGGTATTTTTAATATCATTGCTCGCCGGCTTCATCTTTATGTTCGTTCCATTGATCATATCTCAGGGAGAAAACCTGTCATTACTTAATACAGCACAACTGGAGCAGGATTTCAATGAGGTGATCAATCAGGTTAATACCTACCTATCGGGCCACAACATTGACGCCCAGAAGCTAATGAAACAAGCTGACCTTACTTCAAAACTTAATTTTGATTTTATACCCAATTTTATCAATTCACTTATCGGCATATTAAGCGGATTCGGTATTGGTGTGGCATCGGTAGTATTCATTACATTCTTTTTCCTTAAAGATAGGAAACTGTTCTCCAGGGCCGCTAAAAAACTACTGCCGGATACGCACGAAGATAAGATTGTTAATTCTTTCAGAAAGATAAACTATCTGCTTAGCCGTTATTTTATCGGGCTTATAATACAAATGTCCATCCTGTTTGTAATATACCTTATCGTATTATTAATCTTTGGGGTAGAAAACGCTTTTATTATAGCCTTTATAACCGCATTGCTTAACATTATCCCTTATATCGGTCCGCTTATCGCAACAGCACTTGTAATTATACTTACAATGCTAGGAAACATTGGTCCCGAAACACAGGGAGAAATGCTTTCAACTACATTATATGTATTTATAGGTTACTGTGCGGCTCAGTTTATAGATAATAATATTACATCGCCACTTATATTCTCTAATAGCGTAAATTCGCACCCGCTGGAAATATTCATCGTGATACTTGCAAGCAGCTTCCTTTTCGGAGTATTAGGAATGATAGTTGCCATACCAATATATACGGTACTGAAAGTTATTGCTAAAGAATTTTTCCCTGAGAACCCTGTAGTTAAAATACTGACCAAAGACATTTAGATTTGCTTTTCGAAAAACTTTTATCGCCCAAAGTACAGCAGTATATTGTTGAGAATACCGGCAGGCCTGTTACACAACTGGCACTGCAAAAAAATCCTTTTCACGATATTGAATGGACAGAAATACTCAACCAGATTGCTGCACGCGAAAAAGCAAAAGATAAGCTGCCTACATGGTATGCTGTAGAAAATATAATATATCCTTCTAAAATATCGGTAGAGCAAACCTCATCAGAGGCTGCCGCACAATATAAAGCCTCCCTGGTTTCCGGCGAATGCCTGATAGACCTTACGGGAGGTTTTGGCATTGATGATTATTACTTCTCTAAAAAAGTAGATAAAGTAACACACTGTGAACTTAACCTGGAGCTTTCTGCAATTGCCAAACACAATTTTAAAATACTCGGTGCCGGTAATGTAGAGTGCCTGCCGGGCGATAGCCTTGATACATTACAGGTGCTTGAAAGAGAATACGACTGGATATATATTGATCCTGCAAGACGCAGCGATGCCAAAGGCAAAGTTTTCATGCTGAAAGACTGCCTGCCTAACGTTCCGCATCTTTTAGACACCTATTTTAGGTATAGCGACAATATATTAATTAAAACCGCTCCAATTCTTGATATAAGTGCCGGTCTTGCCGAACTGCGTTCGGTAAAAGCAGTACATATAGTGGCTGTAAATAATGAGGTAAAAGAGTTACTTTGGCTATTAGACAAAGGCTTTAAAGGCACACCGATGCTGACTGCAGTAAACGTTACTAAAGAAGACAAAGAAACATTTTCGGCCTCGTATGAACCTGCCGATGAAGCCCCTTATTCGTTACCTTCAATGTATTTATATGAACCGAATGCAGCCATAATGAAATCGGGGGCGTTTGACGTTGTTGCCCATCATTACGGCATAACAAAACTGCACAGGCACACACAATTGTACACTTCAGATGAACTAATTTCTTTTGAAGGACGACGATTTATTATCGATTCTATTCTTGCTTATCAAAAAGCAGAGATGAAAACGCTCGAAGGTAAAAAGATGAATGTAACCACCCGTAATTTCCCACTTTCGGTAGAAGATATCCGCAAAAAATGGAAACTTAAAGATGGAGGCGACACTTATGCGTTCTTTACTACCAATATCAAAAATGAAAAGGTAGTGCTTGTCTGCTCTAAAGTTTAATTAACCGGAACGAGCCTGAATACAGATCCTTTATCATCTTCAACCGCCACATAAATATATCCGTCGGGTGCCATGCGTACATCGCGAAGACGGCCTATATTCTTTAGCAGCTTTTCCTGTCCTGTTATCTTCTTTCCGTCAAGGTAACAAAGGTTAAGGTATTTAAATCGTAATGATCCCACCAACAGTGCGCCTTTCCAAGGCTTGTATTTATCACCGGTTACAAAAGCAGTGCCCGATGGCGCTATAGAAGGCAACCAATACAACAAAGGTTCTTCTATACCCGGCGCAGTGGTTTTGTCTGTAATAATAGCGCCATTGTAATTAATACCATAGCTGGTGACAGGCCAGCCATAATTAGTGCCGGGAGTAATTATATTTATTTCGTCTCCACCCCTTGGGCCATGCTCGGTTTCCCAAAGTTCACCCGTTACCGGATGCAATGCCATACCTTGCGGATTCCTGTTGCCATAAGAATATAATGAAGTAGCATTTCCCGACTTATCTTTAAAAGGATTATCTGCCGGAATGGAACCATCTGCATTTATGCGGTGAATTTTACCCAATGCGTTTTCGAGGCTTTGAGGGTTTTGTTTCTCATTACCTCTTTCCCCTACCGATATAAACAGGTAATTATTCTTATCAAAAACCAAACGGCTGCCGTAATGGTGGCGTGTCGAGGCATACGGAAGGGCTTCAAAAATTATTTTCTGACCTGTCAACTTATCTCCATCCAGTTTCGCTTGCATTACCGCGGTAGTAGCCAGCCCGCCTTTAGGTTTTGAATACGAAAAATATACCAATCGGTTTTTTCCAAAATCAGGATGCAGGATAATATCCATAAGTCCGCCCTGCCCTGCTGCCAAAACGTCCGGCACTCCTTTTATTTCTGTATTCTTCCTGTTCTTTACGTTATAGAGTTTTCCGTTTCTTTCTGTAACCAGCAGGCTGCCATCGGGCAAAAACGCCATTCCCCAAGGCACATCAAGTCCTATAGCCACTGTATCCAGTTTTACTGTAAGCTTTTCACTTTTAAAGATGTTAAATTTTGGCGCATCATCAAAATCATAAGCCTCCCTGTTTTTAATGCCCTTCAACATATAAGCCGCCAGTTCTTCAATCTCCTTTTTACTAAAAGCCTTTTCAAACGCAGGCATACCTTCATCTGCATAACCTTTTGTTATACCTTTTACCAAATCAACCTGGGAGTTACCATGTTTCCAGCCCCGGTCTACAAAAGCATCCATTTTTTCGCCGTGACAGCTACTGCAATAATTCTGGTAATTTTCTGCAGGTGTTTTATCTACAGAAAGGTTTATCGCTGACACAGCAGTATAATTCTCTCTTGCCGGAAAACTAAAAAGCGCTACGCCACAGGCAAGCAATACGGAAAATATGATATAAGGTTTTAGCATAATCTTTAAAATAGGGATTAATGGAACTATAAAGCTATTATATTTTTTGGTTGTAAAGGGTTTGTAAATTATTAAATATGATCAATACGTACCATTTTGATTATATTTGGCACTCAAAATACTATATATACTAATGAAGAAACTGTTTACATGCCTGCTGTTAGGATTAACACTTGCAGCCGGTGCACAAACAAAAGACTGCGATTACACTGTGGTGAGCGGCAATGATGGCCAGGAAATGAAATCTACAAAAGAAGCCCTGATGCATGAAAAAGTGTTTGCAGGATCCTCTCAATTTATGTTCTTTTCGCTTTCTAATAACGACGGTGTTCCTGTTCTTAACTTTCAGCTTCTGGCAAAAAGCAAGGAATTCCCAAAAGTATATTGTTTAGACAGGACGTCAAAAATTTACATTCAATTATCAAACGGTAAAATTATTACACTTATCAGCGCTACCGAAGATCAGTGTTCCGGACTTATTTATGACGGTGCCGAGAAAAATAATATAAGGGTTCTTACAGGAATGTTCCTGTTTACAAAAGGATCTTTAGAAGAACTTGAGAAAAATGCCATCTCTTTTATAAGGGTAAAATATGTAGATGAGCTGGTAGATTACCCGCTAAAGAAAGAACTTGTAAGCGAAAGCATGGGTCAGAAATACTATCCGGAAGCCTATTTCATAAATAATCTGAAATGTATCCAGTAAATTTCTTGAAAAAAGTTGATTTGTTATCCTATTGATTGTTAAAGACTTTACGTTAACATTACAAAAAAATAAAAAAAACCTTTAAAAATAGTTGCAGATAATAGAATCAACTGCTACATTTGCAACCGCAAAAAGGGTACAACTTTATGCAAAACAGGAGAGGTGCCGGAGTGGTAACGGAGCAGATTGCTAATCTGTCGACGTGCAAACGTCGCCAGGGTTCGAGTCCCTGTCTCTCCGCTGTTTTCGGGGTGTAGCGTAGCCCGGTCATCGCGCCTGGTTTGGGACCAGGAGGTCGCAGGTTCGAATCCTGCCACCCCGACGAAAACTTATATTGGAATTGATCGATCAGGGTCGCGTAGCTCAGCTGGATAGAGCACCTGCCTTCTAAGCAGGCGGTCTCAGGTTCGAATCCTGACGCGATCACGTAGATTAGGAAAACCCACTCTTTGAGTGGGTTTTCTGTTTTTAACAACTTTTCAAAAACCCGCTGTATGAAAATCATAGCACTAAACGAAGGAACCTACGCCGTTAGCAAACAAAAAGAATTCAACCTACTTACAGAAGGGAACAGGGACGAGAAAAATCCCGGGTACCTAACAATGGCTGTATGTCCTTTCCTGATTATTACCAGTGACGATGTAATTCTGCTTGATGCCGGATTAGGTTTCACCAGCAACGGACAACCTATACTGGCAGGGCTGCTGGATCAACACGGATACACTACAGGCGACATTACCAAAGTATTGATGTCTCACCTGCACAAAGACCATATTGACGGCATAGGACAACTAACAGAAAACGGAATTATATCAAACTTTCCTAATGCCACTATTTATATTCAACAAAGGGAACTGGATTATGCATTATCGGAAACCGAAAGCTATTCCTTCAACCAGGAAACCCTGAAAGAAATAATGTCACTTTCTAACCTGTATTTAATGAATGAGGATAAAGGAAATATTGGTGACCATATAACATTTGAAGTTACGGGCGGACATTCGCCCTATCATCAGGCCTTTTGGATTACAGAAGATGACGAGATCGCTTTTTACGGTGCAGACAACCTTCCGCAAAGAAGTTACCTAAAATTCCACATAGCTTACAAAAGCGACCACGATGGTAAAAAAGCAATGGAACTACGCCAGCTTTGGGAAAAACAGGCCAAAGACGAACATTGGTCGGTACTGTTTTACCATGACATTAAAAATAATGTAGTGAAGTTTTAACGATTACCTTAACGGTATAATCATCTCTTATCAAATGATTATTGCTGTTTTTATCCTTAAATTTGCATCCTTCTAAAATCACTTCGGTTTCACGATCGAGACACATCTATCCAATTCGTTTATGACACGCAAAAAATATATTTCGTTAATACTTATACTCGGTTCCTTAACAGCGTTAGGTCCTTTTACGATTGATATGTACTTACCGGGCTTTAAAGCCATCGCCGATGACCTGCATACCGATGTAAACAAAGTGTCCTTATCGCTTTCCAGCTATTTTATAGGTATAGCTTCGGGTCAGTTGCTTTACGGACCGCTACTGGATCGCTTTGGCCGTAAAAATCCGCTATATGCAGGATTATTGGTTTACATCCTCGCATCTATTGGTTGTGCTATTGTTACCGACATTGATATGTTCATTTTATTACGTTTTATACAAGCAGTAGGTAGTTGTGCAGCATCGGTAGCAGCAATGGCTATGGTACGTGACCTTTTTCCTGTAGAAGACAGCCCCAAAGTATTTTCGCTACTAATGCTTGTCGTTGGGCTTTCGCCAATGCTGGCGCCAACCATAGGCAGTTATGTGATTGCAGGCTTTGGATGGCATACTATTTTTATAATACTTGCTATTATGGGTTTTGCCGTGTTACTGGCTTCCCGTTTTGGATTAGGCCACACCCGTAAACCCGACACCACACTGTCATTAAAACCTAAACCTATTATTAAAGGTTTTCTAAGTGTTGTTTCTCATCCGCAGTTTTATACGTATGCGTTTTCCGGTGCTGTAGCATTTTCAGGACTGTTTACATATGTAGCGGGCTCTCCCCTGCTGTTTATGGATATCTTTAAAGTATCAGGTGAAGCTTACGGATGGATCTTTGCACTGATGTCGGTTAGCTTTATCGGCACCAGCCAGCTTAACTCGGTATTGCTTCGCAAATACAAAAGCAGGCAATTAGTATATGCCGGGTTACTAATACAAAGTGTAATCAGCGTATGCTTCCTTATAGCTGCTATGAATAACTGGCTTAATCTTTACAGCACTATAGGAATGTTATTTTTATACCTGGGTTGTTTAGGATTAACTAACCCCAATACAGCAGGACTTTCGCTTGCACCATTCTCAGAAAATGCAGGAAGTGCTTCTGCCCTTCTTGGCGCATTGCAATTAGGACTTGGTGCTGTAGCTTCTATGCTTGTGGGTATATTGGTAAAAACATCTATGGTGCCAATGGTTGCTATTATGGCAGGTGGTACACTTACAGCATTACTAATACTTTTAATAGGCAAAAGAAACATTAAAGTTGTTACCGAAGCCGATAGCGATGTTCCTGTAATGCATTAATAGCGTTACAGCCTGTTTTGCTCTTCGGCGTTTTTATTCTCGCGTTCATTATTTTTAACGTCGCCACCAAAAGAATAAAGCACGGTAAAGCGAAGCATTTTTAAATCACCGTAATTACGGTATGATGTTTTTACATTATTAGAAACACCCGTATAAGTTGTTTTGTGAGTAGCAAGTATATCATTGCCATTCAGGCTAAATTGCAGTTTTTTATTGAGCAGAAATAATTTTAATGTGGCGTTCAACTGGCTAAAAGCAGTGTTGGTGTCGAGATTAGCTGTTCCGGCGGTGACATATATGTAATTTACATTGAATAGAAATGTCTTGCTTTTGTCCAGGGTAAAATCGCTGTTAAGCCTGAATTCACCATTCCAGCCATTTAAAAATTGAAGCGTTACCGGTATGCTCGATCTTGAATCGCAGTAGTAAACATCGGCATTAAAGTTTAACTGATACCATTCAAATGGTTTAAGTGTTACATACTGGGTTAACCCAATTGTTGTGTTGTTTATGAAATTCAATGGACGGTTCGCCTGAACTCCTGTTTCGGCATCAATAATGGCAAGATTCTCAAAATCGCCTTTTATTTTGGAATAGTATAATGCTACCGTATAATTATCCTTGTAACCGTACTCAAGCTCAAGAGCATTAGCAAAAGAAGGCTGCAGGTAAGGATTACCTTCTGAGTAAGAATACTGTGAGTTGATGAATCGAAACGGGTTTAAAAATTCAAAATTAGGACGCTGTATCCTTCTTCCGTAATTCAGCGAAATAGAATGATCTTCCGTTGGTTTGAAAACCAAATACGCTGTTGGGAACAGCTTGGTATAGTCGATGGTGTTTTGCTGACCCGTCGTTAAAGATCTGCCATTAGTATGAGTACTTTCAACACGCAGTCCCGCCTTTGCTTCCCATTTACCAAACTCTTTTGCCGCATCTATAAATCCGGCATAGGTATTTTCTTTAAATACAAATTCATTACTCTGGCTGGCATCCCACACAGGCACGCCACTACTAAGGTTGTACAACCCAAAATCGCTTGACGTTTTAGTATTGGAATACCGGGCACCGTAATTCATCTTCATAAACTTTAAAGGATGTTCCATATCAGCATTCGCCGAGAAGTTATCTACCCTCCTATTTCCCATATTATTGAGCGATGTAAAACGCTCTGGTAGTATAATTCCGTTTACATCGTAAGTATCGGTTTCAAATGTTCTGTCGCTTTTGGTAGAATACCTAAAATAATCAATATCAAAAGACAGTTTCTTTCCTATCGTATCCATCGTATAAACAAAATGGTAGTTTATTGAGTTGTATTTATTTTTAGCGGTATCATTACCTAAAGTTTTTATGATAGAATCCCGAACCTGAGTAGTATTGTTTATAACATTTACAGTAGTAATATCATTTGTTTCATAGTTATTCCGCTGCCCATAATACTGAATTCCGGTAGTAAATTTATCGGTAAGCTTATAATCTGCACTAAACCTTCCATTTAATAAATCAAATCGGCTGTTATTACCGGAAACTTCATCCCATAAATACTCAGGGTACGAAAACCACATTCTGTTTATCGGCCCGTTTGCACCATCCGTTTTTCCTACCGAAGCCTGAATTGCCAGTTTATCCTTCTGGTAATTAAATCCGGCATTATTAAGTCCGGATGCATAGGTGTTCTGTTTATAGGTTGATTGAATATATCCATTCCAGGCATCGTGCTTTGCCTTTTTAAGTCTGATGTTTATAATTCCGCTATTTCCCTCGGCACTGTATTTTGCAGGCGGGTTGGTTATTACTTCAATGCTCTTAATATCATCTGCCCTAATCGATTTTAAAAAGGCTGTAAGCTCATCGCCGGTTAGCCTCATGATACGATCGTCTATCATAACCAGTATACTGCCTTTCCCAATTATGGAAACCACATCATTTTCTACCTTAACCCTCGGCACCAATCTTAACGCATCAAGAGCATCGCCACCCGATGCTGCTATGGTATTCTCTACATTGAAAATCAGGCGGTCAACTTTACGCTCTACAAGACGTTTCTTTTGTTCTACCAAAACCTCATCAAGCTGCTTGGCAATCTCCACATTTATCTGACCTAAATTGATATCTTTATTGACTTCAATCTCTTTTCGGAATACTTCAGATCCCATAAAAGAAATATATAGGCTGTAATTACCTGTACCGGAAGTAAGTGTAAAAAAGCCTTTTTCGTTAGTGAGTGTAGAGGAGGTCACTGTTTTTTCGCTACCCGTAACTATAACTTCAGCAAACTCTACAGCATTGCCTCCCTTGTCCTGAAGGATTCCGGATACTGTATATTGCGCATAGCTTAATGCGGGCAACATAACCATGAAAAACAAAACTGTTGCACTAACTAGTGTAAATTGCCTCATGTAAGCATAATCTTATACTACAAATAGACCGCTTTTCTTACAGAATGTTACAACAAAAGATGTTAAATTTTATAATTTTCTGAAGACGACCATACATTATGTGCTTATCTGCCGTTATTAATAAAAGCTGGTTATCAAAGTGTTTAATTTTGTAACCAATTATTTAACATTGCAAAAGAGAAGCTTTGGCATTTAATTTGAAACTTCTATAATATCTTTTCTATATTTACCGCGATGATTTGAAATTACTGCAATAAATAGAATCTTTTGTTGCAAATTTTATATCACAAAAAAACATACAAACAATAATCTTATGAAGTTTTACTCAATTGAAGAAATCAACACGCTGCTTAAAGGTGAAATCGTAGGCAGTACAAATAATAGTGTTTCTTCACCCCAACAGCTTGAACTTGCAGAAGACAATCAGATTTCTTTTATAGGGAATAAGAAATATGAGAAGTTTTGGGCAGATAGTAAAGCACCGATAGCTTTGGTTAACGAAGATATCTCCATTGAACCCGGTGAAAACAGGGCTTTTATTAAAGTAAAGAATTCTGAACTTGCAATGACGCAGCTGCTTGAGCTTTTTGCTCCGGCGCCGCCACAATTTGAAGTTGACATACACCCCACAGCAGTTGTAGATACTACAGCGGTTCTTGGAGCCGGTACAAGAATAGGTGCCGGATGTTATGTTGGCCCTAATGTGCAAATTGCAGACAATGTAACCCTTTACCCAAATGTTACCGTACTTGACGATTGTACTATCGGCAAAAACTCGGTACTATGGTCTGGTGCTGTGGTGCGCGAAAGATGCCACATCGGGGCGTACTGCATACTTCACCCGAATGCAACAATTGGTGCAGATGGCTTTGGCTTTACGCCATGCCCGCAACGCGGACTGGTTAAAATTCCACAAATTGGTAATGTTGTTTTGGGCAATGGTGTAGAAATAGGTGCTAACGCTTGCGTAGACCGAGGCAAATTCAGCTCTACAATTTTAGGCGATGGCTGTAAAATTGATAACCTTGTACAAATAGGCCACAACAGTGTGTTGGGTAAATTCTGTATTATGGCTGGTAACAGTGGTCTTGCAGGATCTGTAACCCTTGGTGACGGTGTTATTATTGGTGGAAGCGCCTCTATTAAAGACCATACCACTATTGGCAGCGGAGCTACCATTGGCGCAGGTTCCGGTGTTACCGGAGATGTTGAAGCCGGAAAAGTAATGCTTGGCTACCCTGCAGCAGAAGCACGTACTACACTTAAACAATGGGCAGTACTTAGAAATTTAGCCAAATAATATCTTCAACCATATAAAATACTTTAGACCCTGCCTTGTGGCGGGGTTTATTTTTATGATAAACTATTATTATATTCGTAGTTCATTATTTACAAAATGGCCGGAAAAAGACCGTCGACTAAAATACTCTTTAAACGTTTACTAAAAATTATTGTTGGTATATTCTTATTGATGAATATCATCGCTATATTTCATGCTTATAAATTCACGCACTTTTCCGATAAGATCTATGAGAAAACGGATGCTAACACACTTACTGCAACGCAAAAAGCAGGCATATTGTTTTTTGGCATAGACAATCCGAGGCCTGTAAACACACAAAAGCCAGCACAACCGTATTCAACAGTAAAACTTAAGAGCAATGTTACAATTGAATGCTGGAGTATAAAAACAAATAATCCTAAAGGTACAGTTATACTATTTCACGGTTATGGAGGAGATAAATCGGGAATGCTGGACAAATCTGATGCATTTGTAAAGATGGGCTACAATACACTGCTGGTTGATTTTATGGGATCAGGGGGATCGGAAGGCAACACTACAAGCATAGGTTATTTTGAAGCCCAACAGGTAAAAACCTGTTTTGACTACCTGAAACGTAACGGCGAAAAAAACATACACCTATTCGGCACTTCTATGGGCGCAGCCGCTATACTTAAAGCAGTCAACGATTACCCTATGCAGCCTGCATCGGTAATGATTGAGTGTCCGTTTGGCTCAATGTACAAAACAGTCTGTGCCCGTTTCAGTATAATGGGTGTGCCAACCGTTCCTATGGCAGGACTTCTTGTGTTTTGGGGCGGTGTTGAAAATGGCTTTTGGGCATTTAAACACAACCCCGAAGACTACGCAAAAGCCGTCAATTGTCCGGTATTGCTTATGTATGGTGAAAAAGATAACCGCGTGAACCGGGAAGAAATTAATACCATTTTTGCCAACCTAAAAGGTAAAAAACAACTGGCAACATATCCATTGGCAGGACACGAGAATTATCTCAAAAAATATAACGACAAATGGAATGCTGATGTCAAAGCATTTCTGAAAGGGCTATAACTAAAGAAAACCTGCTGTGGCATTTATAAAGTATGGTGAGTCGTTCCATCGTATCTTTTTATAGGCATGTTCCTGTTTTATGGTTTCAGGCAAGCAGCTCCATATTGTCTGGCTCATTTTTTCAAGCAACAACTTTCTCGAAAAAGTATCAGAAGTTACAAGGCTTATTTCACGCACAGGCTTAGGATCTTTAAAAGGCTTGAATAAGGTACTTTCTTTTTCGTTGAGTACAGACAGTTGCGGGATGATAGCAAACCCAAGTTCTGCCCTCACCAGGTTTTTCAGGGTTTCGATAGAATTAATATCATAATTAAACTGCTCCCCTACTTTATCGTAGCTATCTTTTAATTCGCAGATATCCAGCATTTGGGCATTGTAGCAATATTCATGCTCTAACAACAACAGGTTTGGCCTGTCATCTGGACTCAGCTCATAAAATTCGGCTTTCGCCATAGAATGCCCTTCAGGTAAAAAAGCGACGAATGGCTCATTAAAGACAGGATATTCCTTTAATCCCGGCATACCTGTAGGCGTTGCCATAAGGGCAATATCAATATCACCATTTTGTAAGCCATGAAGTAATTGTCCCGTACCGGTTTCCTTAATAGTGAAGTGCATATCGGGAACAACGCCCTTCATTGCTTTTATAAACTGCGGAATAAGATAAGGTGACAATGTGCTTATCACTCCAAGTGTTACATTACCTTCAAGGTCATTTTTTTGATGTACCACAAAATTGCGGATGGCATCGGCCTCATGTAGCACCCGTTTAGCCCGAAGAACAATTTCAGCACCTAGTAAAGTTGGCTTTAACGGTACTTTGGTTCGGTCAAAAATCCTGACACCTATTTCCTCCTCTAAATTTTTAAGCTGAATTGTTAATCCGGGTTGGGTGACCATACACACCTCTGCCGCCCTCGCAAAATGACGGTGTTGGTCTAACGCAACTATGTATCGCAATTGCTGAATTGTCATGATTATAAATTTATTTTATAAATATACAAAATTATTAATTTGTTTTATGTATACCTAATCAGATATCTTTGTAGTATCAAAAAGGAAATTCAACCGTAACCGGAGCAAATTGAAAATTTGATACATTTAATCTCACAAATAATAAACAACTTTTAAAATTTAATATTATGAAATTTACAAGAAAAGCAAACGCAAACTGGCAAGGTACAGGTATGGAAGGTAAAGGATTAATCTCTACTGAAAGCACCACTTTAGATAAGGCACAACTATCATTTAAAACACGTTTTGCAGATGGTGTTGGTACAAACCCGGAAGAACTTATAGCAGCGGCACATTCAGGATGCTACACCATGCAGCTAAGCTTCTTATTAAACGAAGCAGGATTTACAGCAGACAACCTTGACACTGAAGCACAGGTTACTTTTGAAGATGGTACAATTACTAAAATTCATTTGAAACTGGAAGCTACAGTACCCGGAATTACAGAACAGGATTTCCAGACTGCTGCACAAAAAGCAAAAGAAATATGCCCTGTATCTAAATTACTAAAAGCAGAAATTACATTATCTGCGACTTTAGTATAATTATAATTCATATAAGCCAAAGCCTATTCATATGAGTAGGCTTTAGCTATTGGTATAATTGTTGTTTTGCTTTAAAAGCAAACTTTATTCAATACACAACCAAAAGCGGTTTTTTTATACTTTTTTTAAACATATTATTTTTATCTGCACTAAAATTCATTAATTTCGCAACGTTAACAAACAAAAAAGATATATCTATCATGAATAAGAAAGTAGTTATCGTTTCTGCAGTACGCACGCCGATAGGCAGCTTTATGGGCGCATTATCTACCGTAACAGCTTCCCAGCTTGGAGCGGCTGCAATTAAAGGAGCGCTTGATAAAATAAAATTAGATCCTAAACATGTAGACGAAGTTATAATGGGTAATGTGGTTCAGGCAGGTGTTGGCCAGGCTCCGGCAAGGCAGGCATCACGTTTTGCAGGACTACCTGATTCTGTTATTGCTACTACAGTAAATAAAGTTTGTGCATCGGGTATGAAAGCCGTTATGCAGGCTGCCCAGGCTATTCAGCTTGGCGATGCAGATGTTATCGTTGCAGGTGGTATGGAAAACATGAGCCTTATACCGCACTATGTTCAAATGAGGACTGGTGCTAAATTTGGACCTGCTACTATGGTAGATGGTTTACAAAAAGACGGACTTACAGATGCTTATGACAATAACGCTATGGGTGTTAGTGCAGATGCAACTGCTGTTGAATATAAAATTACGCGTGAAGAGCAGGATAATTTTGCTATCGAATCGTACACGCGTTCTGCTGCGTCATGGGATGCAGGTAAATTTGATAATGAAATAGTGCCTGTGGCAGTACCTCAGCGCAAAGGTGACCCGATTATGGTTACTAAAGATGAAGAGTACACCAACGTCAAGCTTGACAAAATTCCTGCGCTTAATGCAGTATTTACTAAAGACGGTACTGTTACTGCGGCTAATGCTTCTACCATTAATGATGGTGCTGCTGCCCTTGTAATAATGAGCGAAGATAAAGCCAACGAACTTGGTCTTAAACCTCTTGCTTACATAAAAGGTTATGCAGATGCAGAACAGGAACCAAAATGGTTTACTACAACTCCTGCAAAAGCACTTCCTAAAGCATTAGACAAAGCGGGCATCTCTAAAGATGATGTTGATTTCTTTGAATTCAACGAGGCATTCTCTGTAGTTGGTCTTGCAAACTGCAAAATATTAGGTCTTGACGCTGCTAAGGTTAACGTAAACGGTGGAGCAGTATCACTAGGTCACCCACTGGGATGTTCCGGTGCCAGAATTATCGTTACGCTTTTAAACGTACTTGAGCAAAACAACGCTAAAACAGGAGCTGCGGCTATCTGTAACGGTGGTGGTGGTGCTTCTGCTATGGTTATTGAAAGAGCTTAATCAACATAAAATATAGTTTAAAGGCAGCCAAGGCTGCCTTTTTTTATTATGGTCAACAGCAGTTTCATTTGCAGGTATATGATCACGGTTTGAGTGAAGCGTAGGCATTGGGCTTTGTGGCGTAAAGAAAATTATAAATGAGGCGTTTAAAATCATCCGCTGTTTGAGCCAAAGGCGAGTTCGGATGGTTTAGCCGAATGCAATAATTTTTAGCCTAAAAAGTCTGAGCCTTGACTTTTTGTTTCTTTTGTGTCAAGACAAAAGAAATATATTACTTTATCCTAAAATGAAACTCATCAATTAAATCTAAAATCATAGGTAGAGAATGTTCAAAATTCTATTGAGAAGCTTCAGAATTAACTACTATATTTGTAGCTTTGAGAAGACCTGCAATTTATAAGTATAATCAGTAAAAATAATAAATCCAAAGGATGTTCGGTATTTGTAACCTTGCCATTGTGCCCCTACGTTTAGAACCAAGCGACAGAAGCGAAATGACAACGCAGGTGTTGTTTGGGGAACATTTTAAAATATTGGAGCAAACCGAAAAATGGTCGCGCATTGAACTGGCTTTTGACGGTTATAATGGCTGGATAGACAATAAGCAATTCCGACTTTTTAGCGAATCTGATTATCATACATTAAGCAACAGCCCCGCTGTACTTAATGGCGACCTTATTGAATACCTTACTACTCCCGATAATCAACTGTTATCGGTACCCATTGGTTCATCACTTACTTTTTTAGATCACCCCTCTATTAATACCGATAATTTTACTTTTGAAGGACTTAAAACATCGGGCATTACCAGCAAGCAGGATTTAATTCAAACGGCTTTCATGTATCTTAATTCACCTTATTTATGGGGTGGTAAGACGCCATTTGGCATAGATTGTTCCGGCTTTACACAAATGGTATATAAACTCAACGGTTATTCGCTTTTAAGAGATGCTTCGCAACAGGCTACACAAGGCGAAGCGCTTAGTTTTATTGAAGAAAGTGAACCCGGCGACCTTGCTTTTTTCGACAATGAAGAAGGACGTATCATCCATGTTGGTATCATTATGGAAGACAATCATATTATCCACGGACATGGTAAAGTACGCGTAGACCGCCTGGATCACTTAGGTATTTACAATATCGATACCAAAAGACATTCGCACAAATTACGTGTGATCAAGAAAATCATATAATATATACCAGCGGAAGATCTTATCTATCAAATCTTAATGGTTTGACGGACTACTATTTAATGGCATAAATTTTGGTACATATTAGGAAACCTAAAACCAAACCTAATATGAAAAAACTATTGGCTCTACCTCTATTATTCCTGTTCCTGATAACGGGATGCAGTAACTCCGACGACAATAACAATGCTCCGTTAGTTGCCCAAACATTAATGAATGTTTCTTACGGCACGGATGCAAAGCAAAAAATTGACATCTACCTGCCGGAAGGACGAAATGAAAACACTAAAGTAGTCGTTTTGCTTCACGGAGGCTCTTGGGTAGAGGGCGATAAAAGCGACCTGTCTTACCTTATCCCTGTTATACAATTACAGTTCCCCGATTATGCAATTGTAAATGTAGGCTACAGGCTTGCAACACTAAACAGTCCTGCATTTCCGAAGCAAATTGACGATATTAAAGGTGTAATTCAGCACCTTGAAAGTAACGACTACCATATTTCAGACGATTATGCCTTTATAGGATTTAGCGCAGGCGCACACCTGTCTATGCTTTATGGTTATGCTTACGATACCGATCACGATGTAAAAGCTATCTGTGATGTTGTTGGACCTGCCGACTTTACCGATCCTGAATATACATCACATCCGTTATATTCTTCTGCGGCAACAGCATTAATAGGTACGCCGGCACCTACGCAAGAGCAGATACTATCGGTTAGCCCGGTTGCACATATAACGGCACAATCTCCGGCAACATTATCATTCTGTGGCGGACAGGATCCGTTAGTACCTGCCACTCAAGGCCCACGTTTAAAATCGGCCCTTGATACCGCCGGTGTAAAAAACGAATTTAATTTTTACCCTGATGGTGGCCACGGAAATTGGGATGATACTACATATAATGAGGTATACAGTAAGATAGCTGCATTCCTTACGAAACATCTGTAATAAGACCTCAGAAAAATATACAATCCCTCATGTTAAAGCATTGAGGGATTTTTTTGGTAAAATTCAATCTTACAATTTGTTTATCTTAGCGTTCCAACAAACATTCAAACCCACGTTGATGAAAAACAAACTGAAACTAATTGTCGCATTTATCTCTACCGCTATACTGGCATCTTGCAGTTCTTATAACTCAGGATACTCTAACACCGGTAAAAACTATAACGGAGCTATTCCTACCACTAAGGGACAACAGATTATTGATGCCAATGGGCAACCAATGATCTTAAAAGGCACTAATCTTGGTAACTGGTTGGTTCCAGAAGGTTATATGTTTAAGACTGAAAAAGTAGCTTCGCCAAGGCAAATTGACCAGCTATTAAACGAGATGATTGGTCCTGATAATACAATTGCATTCTGGCACAAATTCCTTGACAATTATATTACACATGACGATATTAAATATCTAAAGCGAACAGGATCTAACCATATACGCCTGCCGTTTCATTATAAGATGTTTACTAACGATCTTTATATGGGCAAACGCAATGCGGGTTTCGAATACTTTGACCGTGTAATAGAATGGTGCCGTCAGGAAAATATATATGTGTTGCTTGATATGCATTGTGCGCCGGGAGGCCAGACAGGTGATAATATTGACGACAGTTATGGTTACCCCTGGCTTTACTACAGCGTCACCTCGCAGGATGAAATGAGTGCTATCTGGACATCCATTGCCCAACGTTATAAAGATGACCCTATCATTCTTGGCTATGATGTTATTAACGAGCCTTTCGCGCATTATTTTACAAAAGAGATACCTGATTATAACCACAGGCTATTTATGATCTATGAGCGTATGGTTAAAGACATTCGCAATGTCGACAAAAAACATACTATCTACCTTAACGGATCGGTTTGGGCGGGAGACTTTGGTGTGTTCGAGCGTATCCTGGATGATAATATTGTTTATGAGTTTCACAAGTACTGGTTTGATATTAATCAGGAATCGGTTCAGAAATATGTCGACTTCCGTGACAAACATAATGTCCCCATTTATATTGGTGAAACCGGAGAGAATACAGATGAGTGGGTAATGGAATTCCGAAAACTGCTGGATAAGAATCAGATCAACTGGGCTTTTTGGCCGTATAAGAAAATGGATAACACCAAAGGCATCATAAACTTTAAGCAACCGGAAGATTACCCACTTATTACTAAATACGCTGAAAGCGACCGCAGCTCTTTCGGGAAGATAAGAGAAAATATGCCTGACAGGTTGAAGGTACAAAAAGCATTAGACCAGTTTTTAGAAAACTCATTGTACAAAAACAATTTTCAGAACAAAGGATATATAGAGGGATTAGGGTTTAGTGTTGAATAAATTTGATTCGGTTATTTGGTGATTCGGTTATTTGTTAGCTATTAATTATACAAATCTACTTATCAAAGTATACTTCCAAAAAGGAGTATCAAACTAGAGATTTTTCAACTCCGCTGCGCTTTCTTAAAACGGCACTCAAGAGCATGTCAAAACAAAAACGCCCCACATTTTCAATGTGGGGCGTTTTACATTTCATGTTCATATTATTGTTCGTACACAACATATTTAACATTGGTAAATACACCGTTTGTAACAACAATATCTTCGGGAGTTACAATCTGATTTTGAAGTTCTCCAATTTTAGAAGATGTAAAATTGAAAGTACCTGAGGCAGTTTTGCTATCTGCATTTGTATTGGTAAGTGTAACGGTACCAAAATCGCATAAGTGCTCCATAAAATTGTTACCGTTTATTTGGTAGCTGTTAGTAAATAACGCATCTCCTCCATTTTCCTGATCAAAATTGTATGCTTTTAATGGCATTGAACCTGTAGTAGCAGTGCTGGAGCATGAAATGGTTATTAACTGTCCGTTAGCTTCTGCGCTGATATCAAAACGTTGCTCGCCATTTACACGGATAAGAGTTGCGCTTTTAACCGTACCCTGCCAGTCCTGACCATTGATTACGGCCGAAATAGTTTGCGCTGCATTATTACCATCATTGTTAGTAGAGTTGCTATCATCATCACTACATGACATTGCAAAGCTCAAAAACAGAGCCATAGCTCCAAATCTTAAAAGTTTTTTCATTTTTGGTTATTGGTTTTAAATTTGGTACAAATACGTAAAAACTTTAACAAAAAACAAATAAAAAAACGCCCCAAATGTGGGGCGTTTCCTGTTATAACAAAATCTCTTCTATAGTAAGAAAAAATTATTTTACTTCTTCGAAGTCTACATCCTGAACGTTGTCACCTTCAGCTTGCTGACCTGCCTCTGGCTGGCCTTGTGCTGCACCCGCATCACCTTGCTTGTACATTTCTTCAGAAGCATTTTTCCATGCTTCGTTGATTTTGTCAAGTGCCGGTTGAATAGTGTCAACATCTTTAGCTTCATAAGCCATTTTCAGTTGCGTAAGTGCCATTCCGATTGCATCTTTATTACCATCTGATAATTTATCTCCAAATTCTGAAAGTTGTTTTTCAGTCTGGAAGATCATAGCATCAGCTTCGTTTAATTTTTCAACACGCTCTCTTGTAATTTTGTCAGCATCAGCATTAGCTTCAGCTTCTTTACGCATTCTTTCGATTTCTTCCTGAGTTAATCCTGAAGAAGCTTCGATACGGATATCGTGAGATTTACCTGTTCCTTTATCTGTAGCAGATACTTTGATGATACCGTTAGCATCAATATCAAAAGTAACTTCAACCTGAGGAACTCCTCTTTGTGCTGGTGGAATACCATCTAAGTGGAAACGACCGATAGTTTTATTATCTGTAGCCATTGGTCTCTCACCTTGTAAAACGTGGATCTCAACAGAAGGCTGGTTATCAGATGCTGTAGAGAATACCTGCGATTTTTTAGTAGGGATAGTTGTATTAGCTTCAATAAGTTTAGTTAATACACCACCCATAGTTTCGATACCTAAAGAAAGTGGAGTAACGTCAAGAAGCAATACATCTTTAACATCTCCTGAAAGTACACCACCCTGAATAGCAGCTCCAATTGCAACAACCTCATCCGGGTTAACACCTTTAGATGGTTTTTTGCCAAAGAATTTTTCTACTTCTTCCTGGATACGTGGTATACGTGTAGAACCACCCACAAGAATAACCTCATCAATATCAGATGTAGAAAGGCCTGCATCTTTTAAAGCTTTAGCTACCGGTTGCATAGAACGCTGTACTAAAGTATCTGCCAATTGCTCAAATTTAGCTCTTGTAAGAGACTTAACTAAGTGTTTTGGTCCAGAAGCCGTAGCAGTAACGTATGGTAGGTTTATTTCTGTTTGTGTAGAAGCAGAAAGCTCAATTTTAGCTTTTTCAGCAGCTTCTTTAAGACGCTGAAGTGCCATTGGGTCTTTACGTAAGTCTACACCTTCTTCACTGTTGAATTCGTTTGCTAACCAGTCAATAATTACCTGGTCAAAGTCATCACCACCAAGGTGAGTATCACCATTTGTAGAAAGAACTTCAAATACACCGTCACCTAGTTCAAGGATAGAGATATCAAAAGTACCACCACCAAGGTCATAAACAGCGATTTTCTGGTCGATACCTTTTTTATCAAGACCGTAAGCAAGTGCAGCAGCAGTAGGCTCGTTGATAATCCTTCTAACTTTAAGACCTGCAATTTCACCAGCCTCTTTGGTAGCCTGACGCTGAGCATCGTTAAAGTAAGCAGGAACGGTAATAACCGCTTCAGTTACAGTTTGCCCAAGATAGTCTTCAGCTGTTTTTTTCATTTTTTGAAGTGTCATAGCAGACAGCTCTTGCGGAGTGTAAAGACGACCATCGATATCTACACGTGGTGTATCGTTGTCTCCTTTTACAACGCTGTATGGCACATTGCTTGCTTCTTTTGAACTTTCAGTGAATTTGTTACCCATGAAACGTTTTACAGAAGCAATAGTTTTTGTGGGATTGGTCACTGCCTGTCTTTTTGCAGGATCTCCAACTTTGATCTCTCCGCCTTCAACAAATGCAATTACTGACGGGGTTGTTCTTTTTCCTTCAGCATTAGGAATAACTACCGGTTCGTTACCTTCCATTACGGCAACACACGAGTTGGTTGTTCCTAAGTCAATTCCGATTATCTTACTCATTTTTCTCTTGTTTATTATTTTGTTTTTGAATCTTATTATCTAAGTGGACGATTTACATTAGACAATCTTTGTGCCAAGAAATAAAATGACATAAGAATATGACAAGATGACATTTACAAGTCAGAAGCAATTTCCCGCTATTCGCTAAATATTTGTCAGTTTATCAACTGCCAAAGGATATCGCTACTATCGGGGTTATGCTTTTCGTTTATTCAAAATATTCAAAGGCATCAATAATATCAAGATATACGCCGTCAAATCCCGCCGATGTAATTTTACTTAAATAAGAATCAGAATTTTTATAGATAAGTCCCTGCCAGTCGTCGTTCCAATACTGAACCTTATAGTTACCGGGCCAATCGGGATTTTCGGCTGCTATCCATGCAGGTTTGTTATTATTCCATGACGACTGCCAGTAATACCTGTAATCTTCTGCCTCACCAATAGACATATAGCAAATAACCAAACGTTTACCACCATTGGCTTTATTACGTAGCTGATTGATCTCATCAGCAGTAAATGCAACGTCATTTAAAAAGAGATCTATTATAACAGCATCATAATTAGTAGCTGCAACTGTATTTATAAAGGTGGTTTTAGAGATAAAATTTTCAGGATTTATAAGGTATAAGAAATTCTTTGCCTGAGAAAGATTTGTAATAATATTGGCATTTACATTATTAGGCACTGACGCAGGGATAACGTTCAGGCTTCTTTCGGGTGCAGCATATGACACATAGCCAAATGAAGTATTGGCAGAATAAGAATCTGACATTTTTGATGGCGTAGAACAGTAATCTGTAACTAATACAGTATTGCCTGCATTTTTAGAAACATCCAGAAAACTTTTTATGTAAGAAGTTACGTCTGCCGGTGTTGCATCATTATCGTTGTCGTAGCCATACAACAAATCCTCTTGTCCATTACCATCGATAGCGTCAAGATACGCCAAATGCGGATTTCCACCCTGCTCTCCTGTAGTTGTAACCAACTCAATGCCATTTTGAGGAATAACAATAAAACCCGGTTTTGCAGTTTTACCTTTTTGGCTTATTCCGATAACGAAATCGCGCATATCCTGCTTAAAATCGCGATCGCCAATAGTACCGCTATTATTATCTATACCTGAGTCGCTGTTGTCACAAGCTGTAAAAACTGCCAATACTAAAATTAAAATACCATATTTCATAAACTGTCATTTTCCTTATAACCTAAAATAACAGTATTTATTACAAATACATAAATTAAAAAGGGTTTTCAATTATAATATCTACAGCGAGGTAACTGGCATCGGTAGTATGATGTCCGTGTCCGATAAGGTCATTCATGTAACCCATGTCAAATGTCACAGGAAAGTTATCGGGAGAATAGCAATAGTAAAGGCAAAAACGGCTTTCTTTATATTCCGGCTTTCCCCAGCCAGTATTACTATCATTAGCCACAGCAAACAAAGCTTCTGCACTGCCCAAAATACTATTTTCCTTATCGCTATCCAGCGGAAAAAGAATTTGTGTTTTTAATCGGGAACGCAATTGCAGGTCATCGTGCAAATTGGCGAAATCTGCCGTATAAAACTTTCTTACCTCCTGGCGCAGCGTGGTGGTCCATTTAGAATTCCCAAGGTCTACAGTGTACTGCAACCTTCCATACAACCTGAATTCCTGATTTATTGCTGAAGATTGTTGTTCATCGAAACTTTCATCATATTGGTTTTGTCTACGATAGCTCAGTGCACCTGTGTATGTCCAGTTAGGATTAAGCTTGTGATAAAACTCCTGATTAACAACAAATATAGACGGCAGGCTAAACGGGTTGCTTTCTCCCCTACCGCTTACACGGCCCATTCCGACATAAGTTGTAGAACTGTTTTTTTTATCAAGCTTTTGCTTTACCCCTACTGCCGACCAAAATGCTGTATTTGTTGATCCTAATCCCGGAGGGCTTATCTGCGCAATAGCTGTAACAGAAAAAATCAGTGAAATATATAGCGTTAATAAAAGGGCTCTCATAGTCATAGTTTTAAAGTATACCACAAAGATGAGAACTGAATCTGTAAAGATTTAGGAACTTTAAATTTTTACACAAAGTTTAAGATATTCAAATTAGTCCACCAGAAACAATGCGTTACTAAAAAGGAGGTTACCATTCTCCCAGAATCCTCTGAATAAAGGATTGTCTACCATATAGATTATTGAGCCTTTCCCCTTTTGTTCTACCGCAAAAGTCACTGTATTTTCAAGTTTCTTTTTAAGGCTTTTACCAATAAACCCAAAGTTTTTATACCCTGTTGGTACATAAGCAACATTCCAGGCACTTTTAAGTAATTGGTAACGGCTCTCAGACGTTTTAAGGCTAAAATATTTATCTCCCAAACCATACGATAGCGGATGGCTTTTATCAAGTACATTCTCGACAATCGCTCCCGGTACCGAACCTGAAATGGCACGGCGCTCTGCATTTTGATAATCGTAAAACCTTGACTTAAGTTCTTCTTCATCGCGTTCCGAATTTTCAAGGTCTTTTGCAGGTGTACTTGCAAATTTGGTAAGGATATACCCTGCCCTGTCTTCAAAAAGATTTAACGCATTAGCAATAGCTATTACTTTGCCGCCATTTATAACAAAATCATCAATTTGTTTCCTTTGGCTTTCCGGCAGGTCATACCATCCGTCTGCCAGTATAAGTGTATTAAAGTCAGACATTGTCACTCTTCCCAGCTTATCCGCATCTACAATACTTACCGGATAATTAATAATCTCATCCATATAAAACCAGGCCTGCCCAAAATCGGTAGCGCTCACATTATCACCCGAAAGCAACAATACTTTTGGCACTTCAAGCAATGGATAATTCTCACCACCCAAATCACCTCCCGCTAAAGAGAATCCACTTTCTATAACTTCATAGTCGGGCTTCTTTTCAAGAAGGGTTTCCATGATATATTTAAAGTCGTTAAGCTGTGCATTGTCTCCTTTAAGTATAACCAAGTCACCCGGGCTTACCTTTATCCCCCTAAATGCTGAGGCCTTGTGCGACGAGCGTACTTTTATCCCGCTTTTTAAAAGAAGGCTTAGCGTTCTTGCCGAACCTCTTCCGTTCCAGGGCACATAATAGGCATAAATTCGCTCGTACTCAAATTTACCTTTTCGTGAAATTTCCTTTTTTGTATCTATAGAAAGATTTCCTTTTAAAGCATAGCTATCTACACCGTAAGCGTGAGGAAGTGCCCATGCCGTAATGTCGTAAGACAGGCTATCGGTAAGTCGCTGTGCAGGCTCAAACAAAACCTGGGTTAATATTGCCTTTGGCTGATCTGCCCTAACGATAAGGTCGTTTGGTTCTATTGTAAAATCTTTATCCTTATCACTTTGGTAATGGTAACCTGATGTTTTTTTAGATTCGGCAGCAAAGGAATACTGAATTTTATTACGCTCCAGTAACCTTGTCAGCTGTTCTGTCTTACCCGAGTTCTTGACCACATAGGTTTTATATTTACCTTTAAGATCCTGCCTGCTATCCTTAAAATAAGCCCTGAAATCTTTAACAAGTTTATCTTTCTTCCACGAAGATGTTTCAACTGCCGTAAGAACTGCCGCTGTGTGATGGTCTATCCTGTCCTGAAGCGTTAGCACATTACCATTATTTAAAGTAACAGCACGCCCTGCTCCAATACCTCCCTGTTCATAGGTCATACCAATAGCACCGTTAAAACTTGGGTACGTATCGCCATAGCTTGGATAGAACAAATCAAAACGTTCGCGGGTGTAATAGTTCCAGCCTTTTGTATCAAACTTTTTGGCTGTCATATCGCCAATGGTATAATGGAAATCACGCTGTGCCTGAGTTATAAAATCGTGCATTGGTTCGGCAGCAGGCGGAAAGAAATAAGGCTCATTAAAACCCATCTCATGAACATCTACATGCACCATAGGCATCCACTCATTATAAAGGGCTAAACGTTGTTGGGTTTCAATCTGTGTCTGCCACGCCCAGTCACGATTAAGGTCGTATGCATAATGATTTTGCCTTCCCCCGGGCCACGGTTCCATATGCTCACGGTCGTAAAGGCCGGGGTGTGTATTTTTTCCTGATATATCCCTAAGCCAGTTACCATAACGCGAAAATCCGTCAGGATTAAGACACGGATCTAATATTACTATTGTATTCTGAAGCCATTCTTTCGTGTTTTTGTTTTCAGGATTAATCAGCTCATAAGCAACAGACATGGCACTTTCTGTAGCGCCAGGTTCGTTACCATGCACATTAAAACTTAGCCAAACAATAGCTTTATCGTTAACCGATGCCGGTTTAGCATCGCTCATTCCAATCTGGTTGAGATTCGTGAGGCGTATGTTTTCGAGTTCCCTTAAATTTTCGGGGGTGGATATATAAAACACATTCAAATTCCTTTCCTGGGTTGTCTGTCCGTAAGGCTTTTGCTTTATATAGTCTGAATTCTGTGTAAGGTGTGCAAAATATCCTTCTACCTGATGGTAGTAACTAACCGTTTTACCATAATTGGGCAAAAACTCATCGGGGCTTTTTAACTGGGCATTTACAGAGATACTAAATAATAATGCTATAGCGAAGAAAACGTGTTTCATGAAAATAATATTTCGAATTTCAAATGTAGGAATTTTATTTGTTGTAAAATTTTTAGCCCTTATATTTGAAATATAAATAGCATTATCCTGAATAGTATGGAATGGCAAAACGACTTAACTGCTTTATTGAACATTAAATATCCTATTGTCCAGGCACCCATGCTAGGTGTAACCTCACCCGAAATGGTTGCTGCAATTTCTAACAGCGGAGGCTTAGGCTCGTTACCCGTTGGCGGCCTTTCGCCTGAAAAAACACTGGAACTGATACAGAAAACAAAAGCTCTTACATCAAATCCTTTTGCTGTTAATCTCTTTGCGCACGACATTAGTACTGTAGACCATATCCAAGCTAATAATATGCTCGATTTTCTGGAGCAATTGGGTAAAGATAATGGCGTATCATTTGAACGGCCTGATCCTTCATCTTTCCAGTTTTACTCTTATAGAGAACAGATCGATATTTTGATTAATGAAAACATACCTATTGTAAGCTTTACATTCGGAGTACTAGCTGATGAAATAATTACACGGCTTAAACAAAATGGTAAAATACTAATTGGTACAGCAACTTGTATAGAAGAAGCACTTATCCTGAAACAAAAAAATATCGATGCTATTACCGCTCAGGGAATTGAGGCAGGCGGGCATCGCGGCAGTTTTATAACAGGGTCATTACCCAATGTTGGAGTAATGGCGCTTGTTCCGCAGATTGTAGCAAAAACAGGTTTGCCGGTATTGGCTTCCGGAGCTATAACCGATGGCAAAACTATTTCCGCCGCTTTCGCTTTAGGAGCATCGGCTGTTCAGATAGGGACTGCATTTATTGCAAGCAGCGAAAGCCTCGCCATACCATCTTATAAAAAGGCTGTCACAAATTACTCTGATACCGATACAATGCTCACAAAGAGTTTTTCGGGTCGGTGGGCACGCGGCATTAAGAACTCCTTCATGGAGGAAATGGAAAAATCAGGTCCCCTTATCCCGGACTACCCTATACAGAATAGTTTAACGGGCGCTTTTAGGACATCGGCACAAAAAAACGACAATAACCAAATGACCAATATGTGGGCAGGACAATCTGCACCAAAAATTAAACGTAACACGTCTGCCGAAATTTTTAATGAAATGATTGCCCAGACAGAACAATTACTACAATAAGATGTGAAAATCACCTTAAATAGTAACCCGATTTTTGTTCTGTAATCATTATCTTTGCATGCTTTTAAAATAAACTACAATGCGTATATCCTATAACTGGTTAAAACAATTTATAAAATTAGACTGGAAATCTGAAGAAACAGCTGCCCTTCTTACCGATCTTGGCCTTGAGGTTGAGGGCGTAGATAAGTTTGAGTCGCTTAAGGGCGGACTTGAAGGCGTAGTGGTGGGTCACGTGCTTACCTGCGTTCAGCACCCTAATGCAGACAGGCTAAGGATTACTACTGTAGACCTGGGAGACGGTACACCTGTACAAATTGTATGCGGGGCACCAAACGTTGCTGCCGGACAGAAAGTACCAGTAGCGACTATTGGCACTACCCTGTACGACAAAGATGGTAACGCTTTCCAGATTAAAAAAGGAAAAATAAGAGGCGAAGAAAGCCACGGTATGATATGTGCGGAAGATGAGCTTGGCCTTGGCCAGGGGCATGACGGCATACTTGTTCTTGCTGAAGATCTTAAACCTGGTACTCCTGCTTCTAAAATATTCAACATAGAAAGCGACGAAGTTTTCGAAATTGGCCTTACGCCAAACCGCGCCGACGCTATGAGCCATTGGGGTGTTGCCCGTGACCTTCGCGCAGGACTTACCCAGAAAAATGTAAATACAGAACTTATAACGCCATCGGTTAGTAACTTCAGGGTAGACAAACGTACCCTTAAGATGGATGTTAAAGTTGAAGATAATAAACTTGCGCCAAGATACTGTGGTGTTACCATTTCAGGTATCACTGTGAAACCATCTCCGGCATGGCTGCAAAACAGGCTTAAGTCAATTGGGCTTGCGCCGAAAAACAACATTGTAGATGTTACCAATTATGTGCTTCACGAACTTGGCCAGCCTTTACATGCTTTTGACGCTGCCAAAATAAAAGGCAATAAGGTTATTGTAAAAACGGTAGCAGCAGGCACAAAATTTACAACACTTGATGATGTTGAAAGAACACTGCACGAAGAAGACCTTATGATTTGCGACGAAACAGGCCCAATGTGTATTGCAGGTGTGTTTGGCGGAAAAAATTCTGGAGTTACAGAGCAAACATCAACAATATTCCTTGAAAGCGCTTACTTTAATCCGGTTTCTATTCGTAAAACCGCAAAACGCCACGGACTTAGTACTGATGCGTCTTTCCGTTTTGAAAGAGGCATCGACCCTACTGTTGCTGAATATGCACTTAAAAGAGCTGCGTTACTGATTCAGGAAACAGCAGGTGGTGAAATTACTTCCGACATTATTGACATCTACCCTAAAAAGATAGAAGACAATTCGGTAGTGGTTAACTTTAGTAATGTTACCCGCGTTATCGGACAGGAGCTTTCTAAAGAAACAATTAAAAAAATACTGGTATCATTAGATATTAAGATAAACAACATGTCTGACGCAGGCCTAGGGCTTGTAGTACCTGCTTACCGCGTAGACGTTACAAGAGAGATTGACGTTATAGAAGAAATCCTTAGGGTATACGGATATAACAACATTTCGTTTACTCAAAAACTGAACGCTTCAATATCTAACTCCGCACGTAATGAAGATTATAAACTTCAAAATATTATAGGTGCGCAGATGGTTTCGCTTGGCTTTAACGAAATGATGGCCAACTCACTGACCACTCCCGATTATGTAAAACTTTCTGAGAACCTTAAAGAAGAGTTCAACGTGATGATGCTTAATCCGCTAAGCAGTGATTTATCTGCTATGAGGCAGTCATTGCTGTTCAGTGCACTTGAAGCAGTGTCATTCAACATTAACCGAAGAAGAGCCGATCTTAAATTGTTTGAATTCGGTAAAAGCTACCACAAGCTGCCTTCAGGTTACGACGAGAACAAACACTTAACTTTTACTGTTACGGGAAACCGCCTTAACGAAAGTTGGTCGTACGCGCAAAAGCCGACAGACTTCTTCATGTTTAAAGGATACGTAAGCCTGGCGCTTACACGATTAGGCATTGCCAAGATACAGACTCAGCCGATAGCTAATGATGTATTTGCAGAAGGCATCGCACTTGCTGTTGGCAATGAGACCATAGTTGAATTCGGTACCATTAAAAAAGGCATCCTGAAACATTTTGATATCAAACAGGAAGTTTTCTTTGCCGATTTTAATTGGGGTGCTATTATTAAATTAGTGACCGGAAAAATTAAATATACAGAGATCTCCAAATTCCCTGAAGTACGAAGAGACTTAGCTTTACTTGTAGATCAGGAAGTTTCTTTTGAAAAGATACATACTGTTGCAAAGCAATCTGAAAAGTCTTTACTTAAAGATATAAGCCTGTTTGACGTTTACGAAGGTAATAACCTTCCCGAAGGTAAAAAGTCGTACGCAGTAAGCTTTATGCTTCAGGACAGCACTAAAACACTTACTGATGAACAGATCGATAAGATCATGAACAAAATAAGACAGAACCTGGAAAAAGAAACAGGTGCACAACTTAGATAGGTTTAAACATACAGCAATAAAAAATGCCCTCGCTAAGCGAGGGCATTTTATTTATATCAAACACTACGAATTAAGCTTTAATCTTAGCTTTCATAGCTTTATATTCTGTTTGTCTGTCAAGAGCCTGGTAAACACTTGCAAGTGTAGATATCACATACTGGTTATCAGGTGCATCTTTATATGCTTTTTCAAGGTATGGAAGTGACTTTAAGTAAAGGTCATCCCTTTGCTTTTTAAGCGCATCATAACGCTGGTTATCCTTAGCAGTTGTACCGGTGATTTTATTCATCTGGTCAACAATCTTCTGCTCATCTTTAAGCATTAAGATTCCAAGGTTAATATTAGCATTTACATATTTAGGATTAATTTCTAAAGCTTTTGTATAATACTTAACTGCTTCTGCCGGATCTGCATCAGACGTTACTACACCAAGGTTATAGAACAAATCTGCATCATTCGGGCTTTTCTGAACCGCCTCTGTAATAAGCTGCTTGTACTTATCCATGTTCTTAGTTTTAAGATACATGTCAGCTTCAGCAATTATAAGGTTTACGTCATTAGGGTTAGCTTTTCTTGCATCGCCCATAGCAGCAATAGCTTTTTCAGTTTCACCTTTTTGATTATAAATAAGCGCAATGTTTTTAACTATCTCTCCTTTAACAGAAGGCGTTTTTTCATCTTGCGGCTGTATATACTGACCTGATTTTACAGCGATATCCCTTGTACTTTTATTAGGGAAACCTTCTACAACGCCGGTAGCTTTATTTTTTGCAGTAAAAGCTGTTCCTTCACCTGTGAAGCCTGTTTTATTAAGCTCAAGATAATAATTAAGTGCATTATCCCAATCCTGACCATTAACAGCCATAGCAGCAGCATTATAAAGTACAGCATGATCTTTAGGATCTACTTTGTATGCCGCAGCAAATGCCATACCGGCTTCCTTGTACATTTTCTTTTCAGCAAGCTGTTGAGCCATTGTCTGCGCTGCAGTTTTCATCTCAGGAAGAATATCTTTCTGAATTTCTTCAGTATATTTTTTCTTTCCTGTTTTTTCAATTTCAATAACTTTATTAAAACTTTCTAAAGATTTAGAAAAATTAACAGCTGCTGTAGCAGGATTTGTCATCATTTCTACCATCGCATAATTTCCTCTATAGAAGTTATATTCTGCCTGTTGTTCCGCTGTAGCAGCCCCCATTTTAGGTTCAACCTCAGTCAGAAGCCTTTTAAATTCTGTTAGATCAGCTGCAGTAGGCGGCGTTTTCTTGTCATCAAGTTTTTTCAACGCCTTAAGCTCTTCTTTTTGTGCATAAGCACCTATGGAAAGCAGTAAAGACGCAGCAATTGCATATTTAATTTTCATAGTTATTATTTTAATTATTCTTCTGTTTGTTCTTCTTCAGTATCATCAGTTGCCCGGGATTCATCGTCAGTAGCGTCAGTAATATCAAGATTAACTGTCGAAGGATCAATTACGCCTTCTTCGATTAATTCCTCTATACCTTCCTCAATCGCATCTTCTTCACGAACTACTTTAGTTACAGCAGCAATAGAGTCATTACCCTTAATATTAATAAGACGTACACCCTGTGTAGCACGACCCATAACCCTAAGATCCGAAACCATCATACGTATTGTAAGTCCCGATTTGTTAATGATCATAAGGTCATCTGCATCAGTAACGCCATTAATAGATACAAGCTTACCTGTTTTATCGGTAATATTCAGGGTCTTAACCCCTTTACCACCACGGTTAGTAATTCTGTAATCATCAAGGCTTGAACGCTTACCATATCCGTTTTCTGATACTACAAGTATTTCACTGTTCATATCATTTACAGAAACCATACCAATTACTTCATCTGTATCATCAGCAAGGGTAATACCACGCACACCCGAAGCACTTCTTCCCATTGGTCGGGTCTTACCTTCTTCAAAACGAACAAGCTTACCAGACTTCACAGCAATAAGCACTTGGCTCTCGCCCGTAGTTAGTTTAGCCTCTAATAGCTCATCATCCTCCCTAATAGTAATGGCAGCAATACCATTAAGCCTTGGACGTGAATATTGCTCAAGTAGCGTTTTCTTAACTATACCTTTTTTAGTAGCCATAATTACATAATGACTATTTGTATATTCCTGGTTCTTAAGATCCTGAGTACAGATAAATGCTTTTACCTTATCGTCATTCTCTATATTGATCAGGTTTTGTATTGCACGGCCTTTGCTTGTTTTGTTTCCTTCAGGAATTTCGTAAACACGCATCCAGAAACATTTACCTTTTTGGGTGAAGAATAACATATAGTTGTGGTTTGTAGCTACAAACAAATGCTCAAGATAATCCTGATCACGTGTTGCCACACCTTTTTGTCCAACTCCTCCCCTGTTTTGTGTTTTGTATTCGCTAAGCGGCGTACGCTTAATATAACCTGCGTGAGAAATGGTAATAACAACATTTTCATCCGCAATAAGGTCTTCTATACTTACATCGCCACCTGCATATTCAATTTGAGAACGACGGTCATCACCGTATTTATCCCTTATTTCTATAAGCTCTTCTTTAATAAGCTGCATTCTTAGCTCTTTGCTTTCTAAAAGGGCTTTTAATTCACCTATTAATTTCATGATCTCTTCATATTCAGCACGAAGTTTATCCTGCTCCAGTCCTGTAAGCTGCCTTAAACGCATCTCTACGATTGCACGGGCCTGGATTTCAGAAAGCTTAAAGCGCTCAATTAATTTGCCCCTTGCCTCTTCACCGTCTTTAGATCCACGGATAAGCGCAATAACCTCATCAATATTATCAGACGCAATAATTAAACCTTCTAATATGTGCGCACGCTCTTCTGCCTTACGAAGTTCATATTTTGTCCTTCTCACAACAACATCGTGCCTGTGCTCTACGAAATAGTGAATAAGGTCTTTCAGGTTAAGCATTTGTGGCCTACCATCTACAAGTGCAATGTTATTTACACTGAAAGATGACTGAAGCTGTGTATACTTATATAATGTGTTAAGTACCACATTAGGTACAGCATCACGTTTAAGTATATATACGATACGCATTCCATTTCTATCCGATTCGTCACGGATATTGGCAATGCCTTCTATTTTCTTTTCGTTTACAAGGTCGGCTGTTTTCTTGATCATGTCAGCCTTGTTCACCTGGTAAGGGATTTCGGTTACAATGATACACTCCCTGCCGTCAATTTCTTCAAAATTGGTCTTAGCACGGATAACAACACGTCCACGACCGGTTTTAAACGCCTCGCGAACACCTTCGTAACCATATATAATACCGCCTGTAGGGAAATCGGGTGCCTTAACATACGTTATAAGCTCGTCAATTTCAATCTCGGTATTATCTATATAAGCTAAAGTACCGTCAATAACCTCAGTAAGGTTATGCGGTGCCATATTTGTAGCCATACCAACTGCAATACCCGAAGCACCGTTTATCAAAAGATTTGGTACCCTTGTAGGCATTACTGTAGGCTCATGTAAAGTATCATCAAAGTTAAGCTGGAAGTCTACTGTTTCTTTATCAAGGTCTGCCATAATATCTTCAGATATTTTACGCATCCTTGCTTCTGTATAACGCATTGCTGCAGGGCTGTCGCCATCTACCGAACCAAAGTTACCCTGCCCGTCTACCAACAGGTAACGAAGGCTCCATTCCTGTGCCATACGTACCATGGCATCGTATACCGAAGTATCACCGTGCGGGTGGTATTTACCTAATACCTCACCTACAATCCTTGCCGATTTTTTATGCGCCCTATTGGAAAGAACGCCAAGTTCGTACATTCCGTAAAGTACTCTTCGGTGTACGGGTTTCAAGCCATCTCTAACATCAGGAAGCGCCCTCGATACAATTACCGACATCGAATAATCGATGTATGCCGATTTCATTTGGTCTTCGATGTTAATAGGAATTAACTTTTCTCCTTCAGACATAAGTAGTTATATTAAAAAATTATAGTTATTACAAAACGTGCCAATATACGTATTTTTATTAGGATTTTGAGGCTTTAAATCTAATAATTTAAACACTTTATTAACACCGTAAACATCAGCAATAGTTGATAAACTATTATTAAATCGCTTTTATTTTCGGCTTTTTTTTCGTCACTTAGCATGACATACAATTTACAGCACTGTCATGCACCTTTAATTAGGTATGGTTTTTGTAAAATCTTATGTAAATAGTTAAATTTATACTATCAAATATAACATTATGGATGATAATTTTTCACCAAGAGTTAAAGACGTGATTACCTACAGTAAAGAGGAAGCTCTTCGCCTGGGTCACGACTTTATTGGTACAGAGCATTTAATGTTAGGAATTTTGAGAGACGGAAATGGTAAAGCTATTTCCATTTTAAACAACATTTCTGTTGACCTGGATCATTTACGCAGAAAAGTAGAGATATTAAGCCCCGCTAATCCTAGTGCCGAACGCAATAATGAGAAGAAAAACCTCCACTTAACGCGCCAGGCAGAACGTGCACTGAGGACAACATTCCTTGAGGCAAAGGTTTTCCAGAGCACCTCTATAAGCACAGCTCATTTACTGTTGTGTATATTACGCAATGAAAATGACCCTACTACAAAATTGCTTAACAAACTAAAAATTGATTACGAAACCGTTAAAGAACAATTTATCAGTATGACATCAAACGAAGAAGAATACCTAGAAAACCTTCCAAAAGCAGAGTCATATAATGACGATGCAGGACAAGATGACAGTATGCGCGAAAGCAACTTCAACAATCCTTCTTCCGGTGCCAAAACCAACAAAAAATCAAAAACCCCGGTTCTTGATAATTTTGGGCGTGATTTGACCGAACTTGCCGAAGAAGGCAAACTGGACCCGGTTGTGGGCCGTGAAAAGGAAATTGAACGTGTTTCGCAGATATTAAGCAGAAGAAAGAAAAATAACCCACTACTTATTGGTGAGCCGGGTGTGGGTAAATCGGCAATTGCCGAAGGACTTGCATTACGTATCATTCAAAAGAAAGTATCACGTATACTTTTCAACAAACGCGTAGTAACATTAGACCTTGCAAGCTTAGTTGCAGGAACTAAATACCGCGGACAGTTTGAAGAGCGTATGAAAGCGGTTATGAACGAGCTTGAAAAGAATGACGATATTATTCTTTTTATTGACGAGATACATACTATTGTTGGTGCAGGTGGTGCAACAGGATCGCTTGATGCCAGCAACATGTTTAAACCTGCTTTAGCAAGGGGCGAAATCCAATGTATTGGTGCCACTACCCTTGATGAGTACAGACAATATATTGAAAAAGACGGAGCGTTAGAGCGTCGTTTCCAGAAAGTTATAGTAGAACCTACAACTGTAGAAGAAACTATTACTATTCTTAACAACATCAAGAATAAATACGAAGATCACCATAATGTAATCTATACACCGGAAGCTATTGAGGCTTGTGTTAAGCTTACAAACAGATACATGAGCGAGCGTTTCCTTCCGGACAAAGCTATTGATGCTTTAGATGAGGCAGGATCACGCGTTCACATTACAAACATCGATGTTCCGAAACAAATCCTTGATCTTGAAAGACAGCTTGAAGAGGTTCGCGAACTTAAAAATTCTGTTGTTAAGAAACAGAAATATGAGGAAGCCGCTAAACTTCGTGATGACGAGAAACGCATTGAGAAAGACCTTGCCATAGCTCAGGAGCAATGGGAAGAAGATTCTAAAAACAACCGCGTTACCGTTACCGAAGATAATGTTGCCGATGTAGTATCTATGATGACAGGTATTCCTGTAAACCGTATTGCACAAACAGAAAGCAACAAACTGGCTAAATTGCCGGAACTTATTAAAGGTAAAGTTATAGGACAGGATGAAGCAGTTCAGAAAATTGCTAAGTCTATCCAGCGTAACCGTGCAGGTCTGAAAGACCCTAACAAACCAATTGGATCTTTTGTTTTCCTTGGGCAGACAGGTGTTGGTAAAACCCAGCTTGCTAAAGTAATTGCTAAAGAACTTTTTGATAGCGAAGATGCCCTTGTACGTATCGACATGAGCGAGTACATGGAGAAATTTGCTATATCAAGGCTTGTAGGAGCGCCTCCGGGATACGTAGGATATGAAGAAGGCGGACAGCTTACTGAAAAAGTAAGAAGAAAACCTTATTGTGTTGTACTTCTTGATGAGATTGAAAAAGCTCACCCAGATGTATTTAACATGTTGCTTCAGGTTCTTGACGATGGGTACTTAACAGATAGTTTAGGACGCAAGATCGACTTTAAAAACACTATTATTGTAATGACATCTAACGTTGGTGCACGCCAGCTTAAAGATTTCGGACAAGGTGTTGGTTTTGGTACTGCTGCTAAAAAAGCACAAGCCGATGAACACACGAAAGGCGTTATTGAAGCGGCACTTAAGAAAACTTTTGCTCCGGAGTTCATTAACAGGATCGATGATATTATCGTGTTCAACGCTCTTGAAAAAGAAGATATCGATAAAATCATCACTATAGAGCTTGAAAAATTATATTCAAGAATTAAAGATCTTGGATACAGCATAGCGTTATCTGACAAAGCAAAAGATTTTATTGCTGAAAAAGGTTTCGACAAACAGTATGGTGCAAGGCCGCTTAAAAGAGCTATACAGAAATATGTAGAAGATACTCTTGCAGAAGAGATCATCACTTCTAAAATATCAAATGGCGATGAGATTTTCATGGATCTTGATGATAACGGAACAGAACTAGCCGTTACTATTAAGAAAGCAGAAAATCCTGCAAGCTAATACCGATTGAGACTGGTAATTATACTATCCCCAAAGGTTTAAAACCTTTGGGGATTTTTTTATGATAAAACGTGTCGCGCCGTAAATTTATAATCAGTCTAAGCAAAACTCAAAACACTGGTAATAAACTTTTTAAACACATTTTATATTTTAAGCACATTACCATTTCATTAAATTTTCACAAAAAAAGGGCTACCGCTTTTTACAATTAAAAAAAGTAGTAATTTAGATTACAAATAGAACAAAAATGCTGGACAAAGTAATTGTAGGAAGTGAAGAATGGTGCGCATTTCCACACCTTGGAATACCTACCATAAAGGCACGTGTAGATTCAGGAGCTAAAACATCTGCGCTTCACGCCATTAACATCTCCCCTTTTCAGAAAGACGGAGATAACTGGGTTAAATTTGATATCAACCCGATACAAAACAATTCTAAGACAATTATACATTGCCAGGCTCCGTTGGTAGACAAACGCGTGGTAAAAAGTTCCAGCGGATTCCGTGAACAGCGATACGTTATAAAAACAGAGATTCGCGTAGGCGATGCCAACTGGGATGTAGAACTTACGCTAACGAACCGTGACTCTATGGGTTTCCGTATGCTTTTAGGGCGCGAAGCCATGAGCGGACGTTTATTGGTAGACCCTGAACAAAAATACCTTTTGGGTCAGCCTACGAGAGAAAAACTTAAAGAACTATATGACAACAACGAAGAGCAGAAAAAAGGTCTTCGTATAGGTGTATTAGCTAGCAATCCTGAGCTTTACAGCAACAGGCGTATTATGGAAGCAGGTGAAATGAGAGGGCACGAAATGCACTTTCTAAACCTTAAATACTGCTACATGAAACTGGATGCCCATACACCTGAAATTCATTACCGTGGCGGAAGGATACTTAACGATTTTGATGCTGTTATTCCACGTATACGCCCCAGCATGACTTTCTACGGATGTGCATTAACACGTCATTTTGAAGCACTTAAAGTTTTTAGTTTAAACTCGTCTTCTGCAATAACACAATCGAGGGATAAATTGTACTCACTACAGTTGTTACTTAATAGCGGGGTAGATATACCAACTACAGGTTTTGCAAGTTCTCCATTAGACACAAACGATCTTATACAAATGGTTGGTGGCCCTCCACTAATTGTAAAGCTTCTTGAGGGAACTCAAGGTAAGGGCGTTGTACTTGCCGAAACCAAAAAAGCTGCCGAGAGTGTTATCAATGCCTTTAAAAGCCTTAATGCCAATATACTTGTTCAGGAATTTATTAAAGAGGCCAATGGTAAAGACCTTCGTCTTTTTGTAATTGACGGAAAAGTAGTTGCTACTATTCAGCGCGAGGCACTTCCCGGAGAGTTCAGGGCGAATATTCACCTTGGTGGAACAGCCTCCGTAATACGTGCTACACCCGAAGAAAAGCGTATCGCTATTAAAGCAGCAAAAGCCATGAACCTAAAGGTCGCAGGTGTAGACATTATCCGTTCGTCAAAAGGACCTCTATTACTGGAAGTAAACTCATCGCCCGGACTAGAGGGTATTGAAGGCGCAACCAATAAAGATATTGCCGGCGAAATGATACGCGCTATCGAAAAGAACTTTAAATTACTATAAATCAAAACTTATGCATCTTATCGCTAAAATAATTATTGTATTTGTGGCTCTGATTCATATTTATATTTTATGGTTGGAAATGTTTGCCTGGATGACAAAAGCACGAAAAGTGTTTAGAACAATACCGGCAGAAATGTTTGCACCAACAAAAACAATGGCGGCAAACCAGGGATTATATAATGGATTCCTGGCTGCCGGACTTGTATGGTCATTAGTGATAACGGATGCGGTATGGAGTGTTAATGTAGCTAATTTCTTTTTAGCGTGTGTGCTTGTTGCCGGTTTATACGGTGCTGCCACAGTACAGAAAAAGATATTTTTTGTACAAGGTATTCCAGCTATAATAGGGCTTTTGGCTGTTAACATACTTTAACCAAAAAAAGCATGTAGTACTGGCGTATTATTATTATTTTTATCCTTGGTTAACTTCTTTATATTGTAAGATCATTCTTCAAAATAAGAGATTATCTAAGTTTGCTTTTACTTCTGTAAAAGCAGTTTATAAGTCAAAATAAAATATATGAAAGCCTCTATAAAATTATCCGCCGTAATGCTATTACTATCTGTAATGGGTTATAGCCAGTCTAGCTGTGAAAAATTCAAGAATGGAACATTTAAATTCACAGATCCTGCAACCAAAAAAGTATGCATCATCACCCGCGATGGCGATAAGCAGACTGAAAGAATGGAGGAAAGCGAAGAGACGTATGATTTCGACCTTGTATGGTTAGACGATTGTACATATACCGTGTCACCCACTGCCACGACAGCCGCACGTAACCAGGAGGTTTTAAAATCCGGTTTAATGACGGTTAAAATCATCAAAACAAAAGATAGCTCATATACTCAAAGAATTACAGTTGCCAACAACCGAAAATTCAGGAGGCTTGATGAAGTTTTTGTAGTGCCGGATAACAAGGATTAATAAAGCCGTTATTACTATTTTTGCTGCTTGCTACATTAATTGGGTGTGCTACTTAAAAACTTCCCACTACAATTTATTCGCAATATAGCGCACCACGTGATGTAGTCTTTAGGAACGACTCTATAGTGATTACGCTTCACAATAATTTGAAATTGCCCTATCGAGTTTGATTTAAGGTGGTTATTAGAGTAAAAATTTAAAGAAAGGCATTGTGGTAAAACATAAGTAACATGACAAAAGAAAAACTTTCAGGATCAGAACAAGTTTCACAGTTTATTAGCGAGTCTCTTCATCCATTGAAAGAAGTGATGCAAGCCATACGCGAGGTTATTCTGGGCACGGATACCACAATTGCTGAGCATATCAAATGGAACGCTCCCGCCTTTTATTATAATTCCGAAATGGCAGCTTTTAACGCTAAAGAATACAAAAGGGATCTTGTTGTATATAACGTTCGTAACAACGATTATATCCTTCTTATATTGCCAACAGGCAATGTAATTAATGATGCTTCCGGATTACTTGAAGGTAGTTATGAAGATGGACGGCGCATGGTTACTATTAAAAACTTAGAAGACCTCAGCGCTAAAAAAGAAAAATTACAATCAATTATAAAACAATGGATTGATAAAGTAGAGAAATAGCCAAACAAACTATAAGCAAAAAGCTCCCACTTTAGTGAGAGCTTTTGTTATTTATTCAAATACCGTTTCATCTATCTGCAGATTGTGCAGGAACGAGATCGTGTTTTCTATATCATAATGCAGTATCCTGTCTTCTGTTACCAATGGAACTTCTTCCCTGTATGATTTTACAAAAGTTTCAAGGAATTCACTTGATTTTAATGGCCGTCTGAACTCAATTGCCTGAGACGCATTCATAAGCTCGATAGCTAAAATACGTTCAAGGTTTTCAACTATCCTAAGCGCCTTTGTAGCTCCGTTAGCACCCATACTTACGTGGTCTTCCTGTCCGTTAGATGACACGATACTGTCAACGCTGGACGGCGTAGCCAATTGTTTGTTCTGGCTTACAATACTAGCAGCAGTGTATTGCGGAATCATAAAACCTGAATTAAGTCCGGGGTTGCTCACAAGGAATGGTGGTAAACCACGTAGCCCTGATATAAGCTGGTAAGTTCTTCTTTCGGAGATACTGCCAAGTTCGGCAAGGGCTATCCCTAAAAAGTCAAGCGTAAGCGCTAAAGGCTGTCCGTGGAAGTTACCGCCCGAAATGATCTGGTCACTTTCAATAAATATATTAGGGTTATCTGTAACTGAGTTGATCTCAGTACGGAAAACCTTCTTAACGTAATCAATAGTATCTTTAGTTGCGCCGTGTACCTGTGGTATACAACGGAAAGAATAGGGATCCTGAACATGTTGCTTTGCCTGTACAATGATCTCGCTGTCTTCAAGCAATTCGTTAAAACGTCTTGCTGTTACAATTTGTCCTTTGTGCGGTCGAACCATATGTATAAGCTCGTTAAACGGCTCTATACGTCCATCAAAACCTTCTAATGAAACCGCTGCGATAACATCTGCCAGATATGATAGCTTAATCGATTTAAGAAGCACATATACTCCGTAAGCACTCATAAACTGGGTACCATTAAGCAATGCAAGACCTTCTTTAGATTTTAGCACAATAGGCTTCCATCCCATTTTATAAAGCACTTTGGCAGCAGGCTGGCGGAAACCATCCATATAAACTTCTCCTTCTCCTAATAAAGGAAGTGAAAGGTGTGCCAGCGGCGCAAGGTCTCCTGATGCTCCAAGCGATCCCTGGTTATAAATTACAGGGAGTATGTTGTTGTTATAGAATTCTATAAGTCGTTCAACCGTCTCAAGCTGAACACCTGAATGTCCGTAGCTTAATGATTGAATTTTAAGTAACAGCATTATCTTAACGATAGCTTCAGGTACTTCTTCACCTGTACCGCATGCGTGCGATTTTACAAGGTTTTCCTGTAGCTGTGATAGGTTTTCGTTAGATATCTTTACATTATATAGTGACCCGAAACCGGTATTTATACCGTAAATAGGATCACTGTGCGATTTCATTTTTTCATCAAGGTACGTACGGCACTTTTCGATATTGGCCCTTGCCTCTTCAGAAAGCGCAAGCTTTTTATCCTGAGAAATGATATCGTTCACAATTTCAAGTGATAACAGCTCGCTGCTTATATAATGTATTGTTTCCATGGTATGGTTTATTTGAAAGTCCAAAATTCACTAAACCATAATTAAAAAACAACATTTTTGATAACTTTTCATTTTTGATGCATTTCAGCTTCAATTTTAAGGTAGGCTTTTCCGAGGTATTTTATAATATCTGATGCCGTGAACGACTGCACTGACGTTTCGTTTGCACCAATATCTGCCGAAAGTCCATGCAGGTATACTCCAAAAATTGCAGCATCTACAGGATTGTAGGACTGGGCAAGCAATCCGGTTATAATTCCTGTAAGCACATCGCCCGTTCCTCCGGTTGCAAGTCCGGCATTACCTGTTGAATTTATATGCACCTGATCATTGTAAACCACCATAGTGTTAGAATCTTTAGCTACAACTACCAGTTTATATTCTTTTGAAAAGGATTTCAGTTTTTCGATTTTTTCAAAATCGTCTTCCCAGCCTCCCATAAGGCGTTCCAGTTCTTTCGGATGGGGAGTAAGAATTGTATTCTCCGGCAAAAGTTTTAGCCATTCTTTATTATATGATAGTATATTCAAAGCGTCGGCATCAATTACTAAAGGGTCGGAAAGCCTTTTTAAAAATTCGCCAAAGGCTTTTTGGGTTTCAGGCTCCTGCCCTATCCCCATACCTATTCCTATTGCTTTTGGCTTTAAGTCGAAACTAATATTAGTAATATGCTTTTCACCATCGGTAAGCACCATCGCTTCAGGAAATACCGACTGAACAACATCGTACCCACATTCCGGGATATAAGCTGTAACCAATCCGCATCCACTTTTAAGTGCTGCTTTGGCCGAAAGGCATACTGCACCTATTTTTCCATAGCTGCCTCCTATAACAAGCGCATGCCCCTGGGTCCCTTTGTGCGCGTGGGGATGTAGTGGTTTATAGCGGTTATAAATATCAAATCTATCCGTGAAGAGGTAACTACTTTGGGTTGCATCGATATATTCTTTGTCAATGCCGATATCTAACACTACAATATCTTTGGTAAAATTGCAGTTTGAAGCAAGGTAAAATGCGAGTTTAGGACACTGAAACGTAAGCACAATATCTGAATTCACCGCAAAATCGGTTTTCCTGTCAAGAAATAAGCCCGATGGTACATCTATAGATACCACACAGGCTTTCATCCCATTAATTCTGGTTATAACCTGTTTTACCTCATCAGGAAGTTTCCGGGAAAGCCCTATGCCAAATAATGCATCAACAACTACCAGCTTGTGTTTTTTAAAGTTGTAATGCTCGCCGGTGTTATATTTAAAATCGGCTTGATTTACTTTTTCAAGATTCGCGTTAAAGTCAGCGGTTGGCTTCCCCGCCTCTTTTATAATTTCCAGGACTACAAGATAGCCATCTTCGCGTAGCTGACGCGCGATTACCAGTCCGTCGCCACCGTTATTACCCTGTCCGCAAAAAACATGAAATACCGTTTCCTTATCCGGAAATTTTCGCTTAAGCCATAAAAATACTTCATTCGCTGCGCGATCCATCAGTTCGGCAGAAGTAATACCCTGCCTTAAAATTGTAGTTTCGTCAGCCTGTCTTATTTGTTGTGCGTCAAAAATTTTCATAATGTAGTATTTTGTGTGCTTTTTTCAACATTTCGCAAAAAGCGTAATAACTGTCTTACAGCTACGTAAATTTATTACATTTGTAAGTATATGTTAGTAAACAGCAACAAATATTTAACTTCATTAAGCCCTGTATCTGTAGGGTTTGCTGCTGCCGTTACTACAACTACAACAACTACTACCCCGTTAGGGGTATAATCATTTCATATAGCCCCGTTCGTGGTCATTTAATTTAAATGGCAGGAACAACCTGTGTTATTTCCACATCCATTTCCCTGAAAACAATCTATATGAATATTATAAAGTTCGGCGGCACTTCTGTAGCCAATGCCCAAAACATAAGTAAATGCCTTAGCATCATCAACAATAAAAAAAAGGATGCTCCCATAATTGTTATAGTCTCAGCCTTTGGCGGTATAACCGATATATTATTACTGGCAGCGCAATACGCATCACAAAAAGACAATCAATACCAATCACTCCTGCAGCAAATTGAAGACCGGCACCTGGAAGTAGTTAAAAACCTTTTACCGGCAACGCATAAAAGTGCCGTATTAAGCCATGTAAAGCGTGAACTTAACCTTCTTGAAACATTCTTAGACGGTTGTTTTCTCTTAGGGGAATTATCTGAAAGGACAAAAGACCTTATATTGTCGTTTGGAGAATTATTGTCGTCATACATTATATCAGAAGTTATTAAATCGTATGACGAAAACTGCAGCCTCGCCGACAGCCGCGAGCTTATTAAAACCAACAGTCATTTTGGTAAAGCTGTGGTTAACTTTGAGATCAGCAATTTGCTTATACAGCATTATTTTGATAAGAATAAATTTGATGTAACCGTAATACCGGGATTCATAGCACAATCTGAAGATGGCCATACAACTACACTTGGCCGGGGCGGATCTGATTACACAACTGCCATTCTCGCATCTGCACTTGACGTGCCTTCACTGGAAATATGGACCGACGTTAACGGTATTTACACTGCCAACCCTAAATTGGTAAAACAGGCAGAACCTATTGAGCATATAACTTTTGAGGAAGCTATGGAGTTATCGCACTTTGGCGCAAAAGTATTATACCCTCCTACTATACAGCCAATACTTACCAAAGATATTACGCTTCATATTAAAAACACCTTTGAACCCAACGCACATGGAAGCATCATTAATAAAAATCCAAAGGTTAAGAGTTCAAACCCTATCCGTGGCATCAGCAATATAGATAATATAACACTGATTACGCTTGAAGGATCGGGCATGGTGGGTGTTGCAGGATTCTCCAAACGTTTATTTGAAGTTACATCTAACGAAAATATAAGTGTAATATTCATCACACAGGCATCGTCAGAACATTCTATCTGCCTTGGTATTGTTGACTCTGATGCTCAAAAAGCAAAAAAAGCTATTGATGGCGAATTTGGTTTTGAGATTTGGCAGCAGAAAATAAAACCTGCCATACTTGAAGACGGATTATCTATTATTGCCGTTGTAGGCGAGAACATGAAAAACCACCAGGGACTTAGCGGCAAGATGTTCAGCACACTGGGACGAAATAACATAAACATAAGAGCTATTGCACAGGGTGCATCAGAAAGGAATATCTCGGCAGTAATTGATCATAAAGATGTGAAGAAAGCGCTTAACACGCTCCACGAAACCTTTTTTGAGGACAATACCGTTCAGCTTAACCTTTTTGTTATGGGCGTGGGTAACGTGGGCGATAAGTTTTTAGAGCAGATCGAGTCTCAGAAAAATTACCTTAAAGACAACCTGAAAATGAACGTCCGCGTTATTGGACTGGCAAATTCCCGTAAAATGCACTTTGATGAAGACGGGATAAACCTTGCCAACCGTAAAGATCTTTTGGCTACCGGAGAACCTGCAGATGCTAAAGCATTTATCGCCAGCATTAAAAAACTTAACCTGCGTAACAGTATATTCGTTGATAATACAGCCAGTGATGAGGTAGCGTTAACCTATACCGAATACCTGTCTCAGAATATTGCTGTAGTTACCTGCAATAAAGTAGCCTGCTCATCGGGTTACAAAAGTTACAAAGAATTAAAAGACCTTTCCCGCCAGTACAATGCTCCGTTTTTATTTGAAACCAATGTTGGAGCCGGGCTGCCTATTATAGATACACTGAAGAATCTGGTAGCATCGGGAGACAGGATACATAAAATTCAGGCGGTGCTTAGCGGAAGCCTTAATTTTATTTTTAATAACTTTAATGAGGATACTTCTTTTTATGATGTTGTAAAACAAGCGCAAACCGAAGGTTACACCGAGCCCGACCCAAAAATTGACCTTAGCGGTATTGATGTGAAACGAAAACTGGTTATCCTTATCCGCGAAAGCGGCTATGAAATGGAAATTGATGATATAGAAAACAGATCATTTCTGCCTCAGGAGTGCCTCGATACCGATAATGTTGATGATTTTTTTGAATCGCTTAAGTTAAATGCAGGTCATTTTAATGATTTATATAAAAAAGCATCGGCGGAAGGGTCACGTTTAAAATTCGTCGCCTCTTTTGAAAATGGCAAAGCCAATGTTGGCCTGCAATTTATACCTAAAGAGCATCCGTTTTACAATCTTGAAGGCAAAGACAATATTGTTTTATTTTATACCGATCGGTATATAGATCAGCCATTGTTGATAAAAGGTGCGGGTGCGGGTGCAGCGGTAACAGCATCGGGCATTTTTGCCGATGTAATACGAATAGGAAACAAATAACTATGGATACTATTAAATTATTTTGCCCGGCTACAATTGCTAATGTTTCCTGCGGATTTGATGTGCTTGGCCTTTGTCTTGACTTTGGCGATGAAATGACTATTACAAAAAGTAGTCATACAGGTATTCGTATTACTGAAGTCATTGGAGCAGATCTTCCGTTAGAAACGAAACATAATGTTGCAGGTGTGGCCGGACTGGCATTACTTAAAAAATTAAATCTTAATTTCGGCTTTGAAATAAGCATACGTAAAAACATAAAAGCAGGAAGCGGCATTGGCAGCAGTGCAGCCAGTGCAGCCGGCGCCGTATTTGGTATTAATGCTTTATGTGGTTATCCGCTATCTAAAAAAGAACTCTTTTACTATGCTATGCAGGGTGAAGCCTTAGCCAGCGGCACTGCACATGCCGATAATGTATCTCCTGCCCTGCTTGGCGGGTTTACGCTGATACGCAGTTACGAGCCGTTAGATATTATTAGTATTCCATCGCCGCAAGAATTATATGTAACCGTAATTCATCCGCAGATAGAATTAAAAACTAAAGATGCCCGGTCTGTTTTAAAAGAAAATATAAGCCTTAAAAAAGCTACGATACAATGCGGTAACCTGGGTGGACTTATTAGTGGACTTTACACTGGTGACTACAAGCTCATAGGACGATCGCTGCACGATGAACTGGTAGAGCCTGTGCGGTCTATACTTATTCCGCATTTTGCCGAATTAAAGCAGGCTGCTGCCGATAGCGGTGCTTTAGGAAGTGGTATTTCAGGCTCCGGCCCATCGGTTTTTGCTTTATCCAGGGGGATAGAAACTGCCCAAAGAACTGCAAACGCAATGTCGGCCATACTTACACCAACCGATATACCTTTTGAAACCCACGTATCTGCCATTAACCCTAAAGGAATACAACTACTATCATGAAATATTACAGCCTTAACAACCATAATGTAAAAGCCAGCTTTGCAGCTGCTGCAATTACCGGTATAGCTCCGGATAAAGGGCTTTACTTTCCGGAAAGCATTCCGCAACTCAATTCAGATTTTATTAATAATATAGAAAATTACAGCAATACCGAAATTGCCCTTAAAGCCATAACACCTTTTATTGTTGATGAAATTCCGCAGGGAGAATTAAAAAGGATAGTTGAAGAAACATTATCATTTGAATTCCCAACAGTAGAAGTTGAAAATGGTATTTATGCCTTAGAATTATACCACGGCCCAACCCTTGCCTTTAAAGATGTAGGTGCTCGTTTTATGTCACGCTGCCTTAATTATTTTACGCAGGGCGAAAACAAAAAGATTACTATCTTAGTGGCAACATCCGGAGATACAGGTGGTGCTGTTGCCAGCGGCTTCTTAGGTGTTGAAGGTATAAACGTGGTTATACTATATCCATCGGGTAAAGTGAGTGATATCCAGGAAAAGCAGCTCACCGCTTTGGGGCAGAATATAACCGCCCTGGAAGTAAACGGCAGTTTTGATGACTGCCAGGATATGGTGAAACAGGCTTTTCTGGATGAAAACCTAAAGAACATAAATCTGACATCGGCGAATTCTATAAATATAGCACGCTGGCTTCCGCAGATGTTCTACTACTTTTTTGCCTATAAACAACTGAAACATTTGGGTAAGCCGTTAGCAATATCAGTGCCCAGCGGCAACTTTGGCAATATTTGCGCCGGACTGATGGCAAAACATATTGGCCTGCCTATTGTTCACTTTATAGCAGCAACAAATGTAAATGACACCGTACCCAGGTATATGGATTCCGAAAAATACAGTCCGTCGGCTACAAAAGAAACCTTATCTAACGCTATGGATGTAAGCAATCCCAGCAATTTTGTGCGCATACTGGAATTGTTTGATAATAACTTCGGTGACCTTCAAAACGAATTATCTTCTTATTCTTTTACCGATTCTCAGACGTTAGAGACCATTAAAAAATTATATACCAAAAATAACTACCTGGCAGATCCGCATGGTGCAGTAGGCTATCTTGGGTTAAAAAGATATCTTGAAAACCATCCTAATCGTACAGGGGTTTTTCTTGAAACAGCACATCCGGTTAAATTTCCGCAGCGTATAGAAAAAGAGTTGGGTATTAAAATACCTGTTCCGACTTCTTTAGCTCCTTTACTGGCAAAGAAAAAACAGTCAATTGCCATAAAAAGTTATAATGAGCTTAGAGATTATCTTTTGTTGTGAAATAAATGATAATTAATGAAAATATCCTCGCCATAATTTGTAAATTTCAATAATTTTGCGCTTTCAATCCATTTAAACAAACAAAATGAGAAATACTGCGCTTACGCACATTCACGAAGGACTTGGAGCCAAAATGGTACCATTTGCAGGTTACAACATGCCTGTTCAATATGAAGGAGTAACTGCTGAACACGAAACAGTAAGAAACGGTGTTGGCGTTTTTGACGTTTCGCACATGGGCGAATTTATACTAAGCGGGCCTAAAGCGCTTGACCTTATACAGAAGGTGACTTCTAATGATGCATCGCAGCTTACAATCGGCAGGGCACAATATTCTTGCCTTCCAAACGATAACGGTGGTATTGTTGACGATCTTATTGTTTACAAAATGAAAGAAGAGCAATACCTTTTAGTGGTAAATGCTTCTAATATAGATAAAGACTGGAACTGGATTTCGTCTAAAAACGATCTTGGTGTAGATATGCGTAACATCTCTGATGATTATTCACTTCTTGCTATCCAGGGTCCTAAAGCTGTTGAGGCTATGCAGGCATTAACTCCGGTTGATCTTTCTGCTATAAAATACTACCATTTTGAAGTAGGAGAATTTGCAGGTGTAGCCGATGTCATTATCTCTGCAACCGGTTATACAGGTAGCGGTGGTTTTGAGATCTACGCTAAAAATGACCAGATAGAACAAATCTGGAACAAAGTATTTGAAGCAGGCGCATCTTTTGGCATTAAGCCAATTGGACTTGCTGCACGTGATACACTTCGTTTAGAAATGGGCTTCTGCCTTTACGGAAACGATATTAACGATACTACTTCTCCTCTTGAGGCAGGTCTTGGATGGATTACTAAATTCACAAAAGACTTTACTAACGCTGAGGCGCTTAAAAAGCAAAAAGAAGAAGGCGTTACTAAAAAACTTGTTGGCTTTGAGCTTACCGAAAGAGGTATCCCGAGGCATGATTATGAAATAACAGATAAAGACGGAAACGTTATTGGTATCGTTACATCGGGTACTATGGCACCGTCGCTTTACAAAGGCATTGGTCTCGGTTATGTTCCTGTAGAATTTGCTACAGAGGGCAGCCAGATCTTCATCCGCATCAGGAAAAATGATATTCCTGCTCAAGTGGTGAAACTGCCTTTCTACAAAAAATAAATATGAGGAAATTATCCGCACTTGCTTTTTTATTATTTGCTGTAACGCTTCAGGCTCAGAACCATGAAAAAGCGTGCGTAACATTTTCTAAAATAAACGATGTCCTTCAAAAGAGGCATTTTAAGCCTAAACCGGTAGACGACAGTCTATCGGTTTATGTTTATAATACAGTTATGGAAGGGCTTGACGAGAACAAGACACTCTTCCTTCAACAGGAATATGATAAGCTCGCAGAGCATAAACTCAAGATAGACGATTACGTACTTAACAGTGATTGTTCGTTTTTTGGCGACTTTATTTCATCCTATAAAAGCGCTTTGCAGCGCAACAGGGATTTTGTCGTAGAGATAGGAAAGGAAACGCTTACTTATACTACAAAAGATACTATCTATTATTCTAAAAAAACATTCCCCTACTTAAAAGACCCGGAGAAGATTAAGAAATTCCTACGTAAAAAAATCACCTATGACATTCTGGAAGACGTAGCCAAGATGAGTAAAAACAAGGATTCGCTGCAACAGCATCTTGAAACACTTGGCAAAACTTCCAAACAAAAAGTTTTAGAAAGCTACCTATGCAGGCTGGATAATCAGCTATCGCCATCGGAGGGATTTGAAAATAGTGTTTATAACCGTTTTTTCTCGACTTTCTGTAATTATTTCGATCCGCACTCCACCTATTTCAACTATAATGAAAAGGCATCGTTTGTATCATCTATTTCTACCGAAAATTATTCACTCGGGCTTTATGTAAGCCAGAATGAAAAAGAAGAAATTATAGTTGAAGAACTAGTACCGGGCGGCCCTGCTTATATTGCCCAAAAAATTGACAAAGGTGACCAACTTATAAAACTTGCTGCCAACGACACCGAATACACAGTTTCATGTGCATCATTAGAGGCTATTACAGAAATAGTATATTCTGACACATACAAAAATGTACTCCTTACGCTTCGAAAAAAAGACGGCACGATATATTCTGTAAATCTCGAGAAAAAGGTAATGAAGGCAGACGACCATAGTGTTTACAGCTTTGTTTTAGGGGATAAAAATCCGGTTGGTTATATTAAGATTCCGAGTTTTTACACTGCTTTTGACAACGAATTGAACCAGGGATGTGCGGATGATGTTGCAAAAGAAGTCGCAAAACTCAAAAAAGACGATATCAAAGGCCTTATTATAGACCTACAGTTTAATGGTGGTGGGTCTATGGATGAGGTTATCCGTATGGCCGGTATGTTTGTAAATTTTGGCCCGATAGCCATCATTACAGATAAGAAAATGACATATAATGTTGTGAAAGATTATAACCGAGGCATGTTATACAATGGCCCAATGGTGGTTTTGGTTAATGGCATGACGGCATCGGCAAGTGAATTTTTTGCAGGTGTAATGCAGGATTACAACCGCGCACTGATTGTGGGCAATACTACTTTAGGTAAAGCTACAATGCAGACCATATTACCTATTGATGACAAAAAAGAGCCGGAAGACTTTGTAAAAGTTACACTTGATAAGTTTTACAGGGTTACAGGAAAAAGCAGCCAATATACAGGCATAATACCTGATGTGGAACTTCCATCGTTTTTTGAAGATCTTTTACCCCGTGAAAGCAGTATGCCTACAGCTATAAAAAACGATAGTATTACATTAAACCTTGCTTTTACAAGAATGCCCGATTTAGGTAATGACCAAATTATCACCCAAAGTAAGGCGAGAACGAAAAACAATGCCGATTTTAAACTTATCGGCGCTGTAAACACACGGATCAATTGGCTGTATGAAGGCACAAAGTCGCCGTTGCCGGTAAACTTTAGTACAGTATTTACCGACACCCACAGCATGGACGATATTTGGAAGGATATAAGCACAGCTTCTGAAAAAGAACAGGATTTTGCAATACGGCCAACAACATATACAGCTAAAAACTCGAATGACGATTACAGTGTGAGTGCACGGACGTACAAGATTAAAGCGGCTAAAACCGACGTATATATAAACGAAGCGATTAATATTTTAAATGATATAAACAGTATTCGCAATCATTAAAATAAAGTATTCATTTTGTTTTTGCAAAAACAGGGAATAAGTTTATTTTTGTGCTGCAAACAAATAAATTATGGGAAGAGCGTTTGAATTTAGGAAAGCCAGAAAAATGAAACGTTGGTCGGCGATGGCCAAAACGTTTACAAGAATTGGTAAAGATATTGTAATGGCCGTTAAAGAAGGCGGACCAAACCCTGAAAGCAATGCACGTTTAAGGGCTGTTATGCAAAATGCAAAAGCAGCAAACATGCCTAAAGACAATGTTGAAAGGGCTATTAAAAAAGCATCTGATAAAGATACGGCTAACTTTAAGGAAGTATTATTTGAAGGTTATGCACCTCACGGTATTGCTATACTTATTGAGACAGCTACCGACAACAATAACCGTACTGTAGCAAACATACGCAGTTACTTTAATAAATGTAACGGTGCAATGGGTACACAGGGATCTGTAGAGTTTATGTTTGACCATACGTGTAACTTCCGTATACCTTCGGAGGGACAGGATGTGGAGGAACTTGAACTTGAAATGATTGACTTTGGTGTTGAAGAGATTTTTGCTGACGAAGATGGTATCTTAATGTATGCCCCTTTTGAGAGCTTTGGCTCTATTCAAAAAGAACTTGAGAACAGGAATATTGAAATTCTTTCTTCAGGTTTTGAGAGGATCCCTCAGATCACAAAAGAACTTACTGCTGAACAGGTAGCTGACGTTGAAAAACTTCTTGAAAAAATTGAAGAAGATGACGACGTTATGAACGTATATCACACTATGCAGGAATAATCTACCTGATTAAACCGCATTTCTATTATAATTTAAGCGCCTACTTTGGGCGCTTTTTTATTTAAAATAAAACATTAATTATCAATACATTAAGCCCTTAAATTGAAACATTAGTATAGTAGCATCTTAAAAAATTAACTCAAAAGTGTAACAATTAGATAACATTGACAGTCATTATATAAACCAGCCAATAAAAGTTTGACAAACGCAATTCAGGATATAGATTCTTTACTGGAGCTATGCAAATCGGGAAGCCGTAATGCACAGTTCGAGGTTTATAACAGGTATTATAAGCCCATGTACAATACTGCCCTTCGCATAGTAAAGGATAGTCATTGGGCTGAAGATATCATGCAGGAATCTTTTTTAAAGGCTTTTACAAAACTGGATACGTTTAAAGGCGAGGTTACTTTTGGGGCATGGCTTAAAAAAATTGTGGTAAACCACAGCCTGGATAATTATAAGAAGATAAACAAAAATGCACTCGATTCGCTGGATGATGTATTATACAAAGTATCCGATAGCAGCGATAGAGATGATGAAGAGAAGCTGGAGTTTCAGCAAATGAAAGTGCAACAGGTGGCTGCAGCCATACAATCGCTCAAAGAAAATTACAGGATAGCGCTTACACTGTTATACATTGAAGGATATGACCAGGAAGAAATTAGTGATATTATGGGAATTACCCCCGGTAATACCCGCACAACAATAAGCAGGGCGAAAGAAAGCCTGCTGAAAAAACTGAGTGAATAATGAGTACCGAGAACAACAAATTTGATGAGATGTTTGGTCATTTCGACGGTCAGTGGGATAACGAAGAACCTGCCAAAGGGCACCAGGATCGTTTTCTCGAAAGGTTGGAGAAAAGGCATAAACCTAAAGGGAAAAGGCTGATTTACTGGATTGCTATACCGGCCGCGGCGGTGATAGCTATCTTATTAAGCCTGCTGTTTACCTTCTCCCCTTTTGACAATGGGGAAAAAATGGCTAAAGTATCTCCTAAAGTAAAAGAGACACAGATGTACTTTGCCACGATTATCAACAAAGAACTGGTAAAAGTAAAACAGGAAAACAGCCCCGAAACGAAAGTTTTAGTACAGGATGCATTGCTGCGCATGGAACAACTAGACAAGGATTATGAGAAAATAACTCATGAACTTGCGAAAAAAGGCGAAAGTAAACAGTTGATACATGCTATGATAACCAATCTACAAACAAGGATTTCCTTCCTTGAAGATGTACTGGTAAAAATTGAGAACATTAAAAAAATTAAAGAAAGCTATCATGAAAACAATCAGGCTTAATATACTACTGCTATTTGTAATGCTGCTCCCGGGTATAGTTACAGCCGGTGAAGGTGAAAAAATAACAAAAGAGAAACGAATAAGTAAAACCTACATAGTAAACGCTAATGCAGGACTTGAAATAGATAATAAATTCGGACAGATATACATAACAACCTGGGATGAAGACAAGACATCTATAGAAGTACTAATACGTATAAGCGCAAAGAACGAAGAAACAGTCAATAAAAGGCTAAACTCTATTGATATTGAATTTGAAGCGCTTAAAAGCCTTGTAAAAGCGAAAACACTTATTGGTAATTTTTCGGGACGTAATGTTAGTATGGAAATTAACTACACCATTAAAATCCCTAAAAATGGTAGCATCAATCTCGATAATCAATATGGAGCTATTAAATTTGGCTCTATTAATGGCCCATCAATTATAAAATGCCAATATGGAGATGTACATGGTGACGCACTTAATAATATGGATAACTCCGTTAAAATTGAATATTGTAGTAAATCGCAAATTGGATACATTAAAAACGGAACTGTTAAGGCGGCCTATTCAGGTTTTGTACTGACAAAGGGAGGTACTATTACGCTTAACAGCGAATACACAAACGTTAACATCGGTCACGTAAACGAAATAACCTACCGTTGTGATTACGGTGATGTAAAAATTGCCGAAGGCGGTAAAGTAAGTGGTAACGCTAATTATACAAATACACGAATATCTAACCTGTCATGGCAGCTTAACCTTAGTACCAATTATGGCGATGTAAATGTAATCAAAGTAGAAAAAACTACCCGTAATATTGCTATCAACAGCACCTATACAAACGTAAGAGTAAAATGTGACCCGGATTACGCTTTCGACTTTGAATACCAACTTGATTATGGTAACCTTAATGGCACCGGTGACTTTAAGTTCACAGAGAAAATAGAAAAAAATACAAGGGCAAGTTATAAAGGATATTATAAGAGTAGCGGCGTAAACCGTATGTATGTAAAAACGGAATATGGTGATATTAGCCTTAGCAAAGGCTAATATTAAAATTGTACTACCATGCAACCATTTTGATATCGTAGTCGTCTATAAAAGAAATGCACTTAACTGCTCATCACAGTTAAGCTAACTGCCCTCATCAGGCAGGAGTTCAACCATCAATCAAGCTTTTCGTTAGAACGGAAACCAAAATGCTCAAATACGTTCCAAAACGTAATATGCTGTAAAAAACACAAGCCAGCCCTATTAAAGGCTGGCTTTTATATTTAAAATCCCCACTAATAGGTATTGCCTGATTTTCAAAATCAGAATACATTAGCAGTACAATAAATTTTACAGTTAAGTTAGTTAAAAGAGCAAGCTTCGGACATAAAATCTCCGGAGCTTATTTTTTTAGTTACTATTTGAGGAATAATTTCATAAATCAGAGAAATTGCTTTAAATAATTATTTTTGTACAATATTTATACGTAAAATGGTAAAACAACAAATTGCAAAAATTTTATCCGGAGTCGTCTTAGCACTTACGACAACTTTAAGCATAAATGCATTTAAACCTAATCAAACTGATGACAAATGCCTCATGGTGGTAGGTATAGCCAGTAAGGATTTTAAATGCCAAAAGGGTGATGATAACGTGGCCTACTCTACCCATGCAGGCTATCAGGCTGTATACCATACTAACAGTGACTATTATTACAATACAGCAAATTACGTCAAGACTTTATTACGTGATAAATTTAAAGTGCCGGATAAGAATATCACTTTATATTCTTCAGACAAATCTACCTTGTGTAATTATTAGTTATAGGCAGGAAATCAAAGAATGGAAATGTACTGTGGTAAAATGCGCTGTTGGATTTGGAGAAAGTAAAGGTGCTGCACTAGCCGATGCCGTTGCACAAAAAAATAGTCTAGTAGGCCCCAAAGTTCCCTATCTGGGAATGGATACGTTTAATTGCCCTGAATAAATCTTGATATTTATAAAACAAAAAACTCCGGCTAGTACCGGAGTTTTTAATATGTAGTATTGAATTATTTTATAAATTCAATCTTCTGCGCTTCTTCAAGGTTAACACTGTCAAAAAAGCCCTGTTCGTTCATCCAGTCATCGCTGAATACCTTACTCATATAACGTGAGCCATGGTCAGGGAAAATTAAAACAACATTACTGTTTTCATCAAACTCTCCTAATTCTGCATATTGCTTAACAGCTTGGAAAGTTGCTCCACTTGTATATCCTACAAACAGGCCTTCAGTTTTAGCGATATGCCTTGCTGTATGTGCACTGTCCTCATCAGATACTTTTATAAACTTATCAATAACATCAAAGTCTGTAGCCGTAGGAATAAGGTTTTTACCCAATCCTTCTATCCTGTACGGATAAATCTCTTCGCTGTCAAACTCTTTAGTCTCGTGGTATTTTTTTAATACAGATCCGTAGGCATCTACACCAAGAATTTTAACCGCCGGATTTTGCTCTTTAAGAAAACGTGCCGTACCCGATATAGTACCACCGGTACCGCTACAAGCAATAAGGTGCGTTATCTGTCCTTTAGTCTGTTCCCAGATTTCAGGACCTGTGGTTTTGTAGTGTGCGTCTACGTTAAGATCGTTAAAGTACTGGTTAATGTAAACAGAACCCTTTATCTCTTCATGAAGCCTTTTAGCTACGTTATAGTATGAGCGTGGATCGTCTGCAGAAACATTAGCAGGACATACATACACTTTAGCGCCCATAGCGCGAAGCATATCTATTTTATCTTTCGAAGACTTAGAACTTACTGCAAGTACGCAGTCGTACCCTTTAATAATGCTTACCATGGCAATACTAAAACCTGTATTACCGGAAGTAGTTTCGATAATTGTGTCGCCCGGTTTCAGGAGACCTTTTTTCTCTGCTTCTTCAATTATGTATAATGCAATTCTGTCTTTGGTGGAATGTCCCGGGTTAAAAGCTTCTACTTTTGCGTAGAAGTTACCCTTTAATCCTTCAGTAACTTTATTGAGCTTAATAAGAGGTGTGTTACCAATTAATTCCAACACATTATTATAGGCTTTTATTTCTTCTTTCATAAAAAATAAGTTAGTAAGGTAAAACTGCTACAAAGTTTATTGACCTCAAAACCTTGCAAAGCTAACAAAAAAAATTTAATTACTTTTTAATTCCTTCTAAATCTAATAAAAAACTGTATTCTTTGGCAACTTCCTTAATCGCTTCGAAACGTCCGGATGCCCCGCCATGCCCAGCTTCCATGTTGGTATCCAGGTATAAAAGATTGTTCCCGGTCTTTGTAACCCTTAATTTTGCTACCCATTTAGCCGGTTCCCAATATTGTACCTGCGAATCATGCAGACCGGTAGTAACCAACATATTTGGATAGTTTTGAGCAGTAATATTATCATATGGAGAATACGATTTCATATAATCGTAGTATTCTTTGTCGTTAGGATTACCCCATTCGTCATATTCACCTGTTGTTAATGGTATACTATCATCAAGCATAGTCGTAACAACATCTACAAAAGGTACCTGCGCAATAACACCGTGATAAAGTTGCGGTGCTATATTTATAATAGCTCCCATAAGCAAACCTCCGGCAGATCCGCCCTCGGCATACAAATGTTCGGCAGAAGTATATTTCTGGTCGATCACAAATTTAGAACAGTCTACAAAATCGGTAAAAGTATTTTTCTTTTTAAGCAATTTTCCGTTATCATACCATTCACGGCCAAGATCTTCCCCGCCCCTGATGTGAGCGATAGCATAGATAAACCCTCTATCCAGAAGGCTTAGCCTTATAGAAGAGAAGTAAGCATCCATAGAAGCCCCGTAAGAGCCATAAGCATAAAGTAATAAAGGGTTTTTACCATTCTTGGTAATTCCTTTACGATACACCATAGAAATCGGCACTTTAGTACCGTCTGCGGCAGTAGCCCAGACTCTTTCTTCGGTATAATTATTTTTATCGAATTTACCGCCAAGTACTTCCTGTTCTTTGAGGATAGTTTTCTCTTTGGTCTTCATGTTAAAGTCTATTACAGAAGATGGCACTGCCAGCGACTGATAGCTGTAACGAAGTATTTCTGTATCAAAATCAGGATTGGTAGACGTTCCTGCTGTGTAAGTTTCGCTTTCAAATGGCAGGTAGTACTCGCCTTTTCCATCCCAAGGGCGAATTCTTATTGTATTAAGTCCGTTGCTGCGTTCAGAAATTACCAGGTAGTTTTTAAAGATATCTATATCTTCCAAAAGCACCTCATTACGGTGTGGTATAAGGTCTTTCCAGTTCTCTTTTCCGGTTTTGTTTTCCGGGGTAACCATTAGCTTAAAGTTAGTCGCTTTATCTTTATTGGTAACTACATACCAGTTGTCACCATAATGCGAAATACTGTATTCAAGCCCTCTTGTTCTTTTTTGGAATACTTTAAAGTCGCCATCAGGCTTTTTAGCATCCAGTATACTAAATTCGCTTGTAAGTGTGCTACTAGCACCTATTACAAGGTATTTTTTAGATTTTTCTTTGTAGATAAATGCACTAAAAGTGTCATCTTTTTCATGGTATATAAGTACATCATCTTTAACATCTCCGTTAAGCTTGTGCTTGTAAATTTTATCCGAACGCAATGTTACCTCATCTTTACGGGTATAAAAAAGAGTGTTATTGTCTCCTGCCCATGTAGAGCCACCGGTAGTATTTTCAATTTTAAACGGAAGTACTTCGTTCGTCTGAAGGTTTTTAACATGAATGGTATATTGTCTTCTTGAAACAGTGTCTACACCAAACGCAGCCCATTTATTATCTTCACTTATATTTAAACCTCCAAGCTGAAAATAAGAATGTCCTTTTGCCATTTCGTTGCAATCGAACAATATTTCTTCTTTCGCCTCAAGGCTGCCTTTTTTACGGGCATATATAGGGTAGTCTTTTCCTTTTTCGTAACGGGTAATGTAAAAATATCCGTTGTAAAAGTAAGGTACAGATGAATCGTCTTCTTTGATCCTGCCTTTCATTTCTTCAAACAGGTCTTTCTGGAACTGTTTCTGACCGGCAGTCATTGTGTTGTAATAGTCGTTTTCTTTATTAAGGTAGTCTATCACTTCAGGATTTTCCCTTTCGTTAAGCCAGTAATAGTTATCTGTCCTTACGTCGCCGTGTTTTTCCAGTTTTTTTGGTTTAACAGTTGCCAGCGGCGGAGAAATGGTTTCGGTCATCTTAGTTTTATTAGATTGCGCATTGGCTGCAAAAATAACACAAACACAACTTAAAAGTAAGTGTTTTTTCATTTGTTTTATAGTTAGTTATAACTCTGCAATTTAGTACTTTTGACATACAGATCTTATTCCTAATCTAAAATATATTAAGAAATTATGAACATTTTTAGTAGATTTTTCAACACTCACACTGCGCTATAAAAAATGTATTTTTAATATATTTGCTTTAGAACAACAAATTTAAAATTATATACAATGTTTGGAGATATCATGGGAATGATGGGTAAACTTAAAGAAACCCAGCAAAAAATTGAAGATACTAAAAAAAGGCTTGACACTGTTTTGGTAGACGAGCAGAGCAATGACGGATTATTAAAGGTTACCATTACAGCAAACAGAAACATCAGGTCTCTTGCTATTGACGATTCTTTACTGGAAGATAAAGAACAACTGGAAGATTATTTAGTACTTGTACTTAATAAAGCTATTGCAAAGGCAACTGCTGTAAATGAAGCTGAGCTTGCTGCTGTAACTAAAGAAGGCATGCCGGATATACCGGGACTGGATATGTTTAAGTAATATAAATAACAAAGTTTCAAAGTCGCTAAGTTTAATTACTCTGCCACTTTGAAACTTTGCTTCTTAGAAACTTAACTTCTGTAAAGTTTCTATAACATAGTTATGCATCACTTCCTTGTAATCAAGATGCGTAACAATTCGTAGTTTACCTTTACCTAACGAACTAATAAATATACTTTTTTGCTTTAGTTTTTCCATTAATGCAGCTTCGCTGTATTGTGGTTTAAGCGAAAAGATAAGTATATTAGTTTCTACAGGTTCTACTTTCTCTATCCACGGTAATTGCTGTAAAAAATTAGCCAGCTGCCTTGCACGCCTGTGGTCTTCTTCCAATCGGCCCACGTTGTGTTGCAATGCGTAAAGTCCGGCAGCCGCAAGATATCCTGCCTGACGCATACCGCCACCAAATACTTTCCTTATTCGAATTGCTTTATTGATATGTTCCTGCTTCCCAACTAACAACGACCCTACGGGCGCTCCTAATCCTTTAGATAAGCATACCGATATAGTATCAAACAATTCACCAAATTGCTTAGGGTGCTGTCTTTTGGCTACAAGAGCATTCCATAAACGCGCACCGTCAAGGTGGTATTTAAGATTATTGGTTTTACATACCTCACCTATTTCCATAAGCGTTTGAAGATCGTAACACGCTCCTCCGCCTTTATTGGTAGTATTTTCTATACTCACAAGTGTTGTTAACGGACTATGGTAAAAATCGGGTGGGTTTATAGATTCTGCTACCTGGTTCGCGGTTATCATACCTCGGTTGCCATCTATCAATCGGCTCGATACGCCGCTGTTAAAGGCAACACCACCGCCCTCATAATTAAAAACGTGCGACCATTTATCGCATATCATTTCATCCCCCGGATTTGTATGTAATTTTATTGCCGTCTGGTTTGCCATGGTGCCCGAAGGAAAAAATAATGCAGCCTCCATACCAAAAAGGTCGGCTACGGTTTCTTCGAGCTGTACAACGGTAGGATCCTGTTTATAAACATCATCGCCCACCTTTGCCCTGAACATTTGCTGAAGCATTTCATGCCCCGGGCGGGTTACCGTGTCACTTACTAAATTTATTTCCATATTATTGAAAAGGATAGCTTATTTTTGCTTAATACAAAACTACATTATTTATGACAAATACCGAACAAATTAAAGGTATTATAGAGCGTCTTGGTGCGCTGAGGAGGTATCTTTGACATTGACAGGAAATTAATTGAAATATCTAACGAAGAGGAAAAGACTTTTGCTCCCGATTTCTGGAACAACGCCAAAGAGGCCGAAATAATCGTAAAAAACCTGCGTACTAAAAAAAAGTGGGTTGAAGACTACGAGAAAGGAAATACAATGGCCGAAGAACTCCAGATTCTTTATGAATTTTTCAAAGAAGGTGCCGCTACCGAGGAAGAACTGGACAATCAGTATACCGTGACTGCGACACATATAGAAAACCTTGAGTTTAAGAATATGCTTTCGGATGAAGGCGATACCCTAAGTGCCGTACTGCAAATTACGGCAGGCGCCGGAGGCACAGAAAGCTGTGACTGGGCTGCTATGCTTATGCGTATGTATATCATGTGGGGCGAAAAAGAAGGATATAAAGTTAAAGAACTTAACTATCAGCCCGGTGAGGTTGCCGGTATTAAAACCGTGACCATTGAATTTGAAGGCGATTATTCTTTCGGCTACCTGAAGGGCGAAAATGGCGTACACCGTTTAGTACGTATTTCTCCTTTTGACAGTAATGGTAAACGCCATACCTCATTTGCATCGGTATATGTTTATCCACTTGCAGACGATACCATTCAGATAGAGATAAGCCCGGCAGATATTTCATGGGAAACCATGCGTTCGAGCGGTGCAGGAGGGCAAAATGTAAATAAAGTAGAGACGGCAGTGCGACTTCGCCACCACCCTACAGGTATAATCATTGAAAACTCCGAAACACGTTCGCAGCTTGACAACAAAACCAAAGCCATGCAGTTGCTGAAATCGCAGTTGTATGAAATTGAACTTAAAAAACGACAGGCAGTACGTGACGAAATTGAAGCCAACAAAATGAAAATTGAGTGGGGTTCGCAAATTCGTAACTATGTAATGCACCCGTATAAGTTGGTAAAAGATGTTAGAACACAATTTGAAACCAGCGATGTTGATGGCGTTATGAACGGAAATATCGACGCTTTTTTAAAGGCATATCTGATGATGATGGGCCAAAAAGAAGAAGATCAGGTATAAAGTATGCTTATTAAAAAATTAGTCCTCCAATTTGACTCTTGGGGGACTTTTTTTAACATTTCCTGTTATACAGCGGGATTCCAGCAAAATAGGCTTAATATTAGAATTTTTAACCTTACAAAATCGTGTAGCATTTGTTACAACATTAGTTTTTAACACTTTATTGTGAGTATTTAGTCGTACTTTCACATTCGGAATTATGACATGTTTAACATTCAATAAAGTTCCCATTCAAAAACTATGAGCTATAAAAAGCCAGTTTATTATATACCCGACAATGAGGCTCTCAGGCTGGAAAAGCTTAGTGAGTACGATATCCTTGATACCCATTCAGAAGATACTTTTGATAAGATCGCTCTTATGGCATCGCAGGTATTTAACTGTCCGAGTGCTTTTATAACTTTTATAGATGAAAAGAGGGCTTTTTTAAAGTCTAACCTTAGCTCATTGACTTTCAATGAAGTAAACCGTGAGGGTACTTTATCTTCTATTGCAATTTTAAACGATGATGTCACAGTTTATAACGATACCAACGATTTTACTGAACTTGCAAACCATGCATTTGTTAAAGGCGAAAACGGGGTGCGTTTCTACGCAGGAGCACCATTGAAATCGCCGGAAGGCTATAATGTAGGGGTTATTTGTGTTGCAGACCAGGTACCGCATGAGGCCACAGAATTACAATTGGATATGCTAAAAACATTAGCAAAAATTATAATTGATAAACTGGAGAACAGGCTGCGTTACAAAAAATCTATCCAGTCGCAGATCAACCTTATGAATATTGCCCTGCATGAGATCAAGAATCCGCTTGCTTCTATAAGCCTTGCGAACGATGTTATAAGAAAAGATGCTTCTACCCTTCCGCGTATGACAGACATGATAAAATCGTCTGTTGCCATGATGCAGAAAAGGCTTGCAAACCTGCTTACACAATCTGAACTTGAAGAAAAAGACCTAGTTCTTTCTATAGAGCAAATTAATCTTAAAGACATGTTTACCAGGCTGGTTAATAATTTTGAATTATTAGCAAACCGTAAAAAACAGATTATAGAGCTAAACTGCGATGAAACGCTTATTGTTGAAGGTGACCGCTCTAAAATATCAGATGTACTGCATAACTTACTAAGCAACGCTATAAAATATTCCTACCACAATACCGCTATTAGAGTTTCTGCGCGCGAAGCCGGAAATTATATGCACATTGAGGTAAAAGACGAAGGTCAGGGACTAAATTTTGATGACATACAGAAACTGTTTACCAAGTTCGCAAAACTTAGCTCCAAGCCGACGGGTAAGGAGACATCAAATGGATTAGGCCTTTCTATTACAAAATCGTTTGTAGAACTTCACAGGGGTAATATTTATGCTATGAGCCCGGGTAAAGATAAAGGAACAACATTTATTGTATCTATTCCGCTTAAATACCGTATGCCAAATGATATTGAAGCAATAGCCGAATTTAACTCGTAAAATTTCGCTGCATCGTTTTATATTCTTAATTTAAGGGCTGCTTTAAATTAGGTAACCATGAACAACCAAAGGGCATTGCTTGATACTCCATCGTTAACCAGCGAAAAATCATTAAAAACTCTTGTAGAGAACAGAACTGTATATTCACTGGATAACTGCGAACTTAATCTTTTTGAAACCTATCAGGAATCATTGAGAGTACCATTGAAATTTAACGACCTTGTTGTTACAAGCATGCTAAGGGGCAAAAAAGTAATGCACCTGTTTGATGATCCCGGTTTTGAATACCTGCCCGGAGAAACAGTTATTGTTCCCGGAAATGTAGAAATGAAGATCGACTTTCCTGAAGCATCGGTTCAAAACCCTACCCAATGCCTGGCACTCGCTATAGATCATAATAAGATAAATGATACTTTGGTATTTCTTAACGAACGCTATCCAAAAGAAGATGAGTTATGGAAACTGAACCACGAAAATTATTTCTTTTATAATAATACTGAATTAGCCACCACCATAAATAAACTTATTCGCGAATGCATGAGTTATTCTGTAACTAAAGATGCACTGGCAGATCTTGCCCTTCAGGAATTGCTTATTCGGATTATTCAGACACAGAACGCGCAAAGAGTAAACGAGGAAACCACAATTGATACCAACAGCACTATATACACCATTACAGAGTACATACGTGAAAATATTACCTCCAGTATTAACCTGAAAGAGCTCAGTAACAAAGCTTGTATGAGTACTACTTCTTTTTATCGCTATTTTAAACGGGAACTGGGCATGAGCCCGATTGAGTTTATTCTCAATGAAAAAATCAAACAGGCAAAAAAGCTACTCAAAAACCCCGGGATACAAATAAACGAAGTGTGTTTTATGTCGGGGTTTGAAGACTGTAATTATTTCATAAGGCTGTTTAAAAAACACGAAGGCATAACACCAAAGCAATATCAGCTGCTTTACGTTAACTAGTCTTCTATAAAACTAACAGGCTCCAGGTCTTTGGCTTCCTCTTCTCTAAACAATCTCGATTCAATCATGAATCGTTTACCAAGCGGTATTTCCAAAGAAAAGCTTGCTCCTCTTCCATCAATAGCATTAAGCGTTAAATGCGTATGCTTCCAGTATTCAAACTGGTCTTTACTCATCCAGAATTCGCAATCTTCTATAACTCCAAGGCAAACATCGCTGTAACCGAGCTTAAAATCGCCTTTTTCAAAACACATGGGCTGGGAACCGTCGCAGCATCCTCCGCTTTGATGAAACATTAATTCTCCATATCGTTTCTTAAGCTCTGCAATAAGTGCAATAGCCTGAGGTGTAACATCAATTCTTTTATACATATCTGTTTATTTATAACAGGGCTGTGGGGGCTTAGCCCTGTATTTATATTATCCGTTAATATCAACAAGTATTTTTACCTGCGATGGATTAGAAACCAGAGCTTCAAAGCCATCTGCAACAATATTATCCAGTTTAATTTTCTGGGTAACCAGTTTTTCTACAGGCATACGTCCCGAATCGATAAGGGCGATAACCTGCGGAAAGATATTCCTGTAGGCAATAATACCCTTAATAGTAATTTCCCTCACCACCTGATCGAATGCGTCGTGGGTAACAGGTTTACCAAATAAAGCTACCAGAACAGCCGTTCCGCCATTTCTAAGGCTTTTTAGTCCGTTTTCGTATGTCGCCTGGACTCCGGCAGCATCGAGATACACATCGGCACCGCCGTTGGTTAGCTTTTTAACCTGTCCCGGAATATCTTCTGTCTTTCCATTAATAACATGGGTCGCACCAACTTCAGTTGCTTTTTCAAGGCGTTTATCGGCAACATCTACCACAATAACATTGGGAGATCCGGCAGCAATAGCCGCTTGTACACACAATAACCCGATTGGCCCCGCACCAAATATTACGCATGACTGACCCAGCTTCAATCCGCTTTGTAAAACACCATATACTGCAACCGCAGCAGGTTCTACAAGCGCACCCTGCTCAAAACTCATGCTATCCGGAATCTTGTGCACCATATAATCTTCCACCACCGTATATTTTGCAAAGCCACCATTAGATGTTAAGCCCACAAAGCCAAGTGGCTCAGAAAGGTTGTATTCTCCGTTAGCAATAAATGGGCTTTCAGGATTTTTAAACAGTGGCTCTACCACTACCCTGTCGCCTACTTTTACGTTTGTAACACCTTCACCAACTTCGCTAACTATACCCGAGAATTCATGACCAAGTGTTGTAACCCCCTGATGCCCGTTAAGCGAATACGGTTTATCAACCGGAATCAGCATTGGCCCGTGTGTATACTCATGTAAATCAGATCCGCATATACCGGTAAACTGAACTTCTATTTTTACCTGTTTTTGTCCCGCTGTCGGAATTTCTGTTTCTTCAACCCTAATATCTTTTGCAGCATGCCAGCGTGCCGCCTTCATTTTGTTTGACATTCTAAAAAATTTAAATTAATATATAATAAATCAGGCCGCCTAAGCAGCCTGACTTCCAAACATTCTAACAATTAGAAAAAGCCCAATTTCTTTTTATCGTAAGAGATAAGCATGTTTTTTGTTTGCCTGTAATGCTCTAACATCATTTTATGGTTTTCACGGCCAAAACCCGATTTTTTATAGCCACCGAATGGCGCATGTGCAGGATACGCGTGATAATTGTTAACCCAAACCCTACCTGCTTTTATTGCACGGGGCACCTGGTAAAGCTCATGTGCGTCACGTGTCCACACGCCGGCACCAAGTCCGTAAAGGGTATCATTGGCAATTTCTATAGCTTCCTCTGTGGTTTTAAAGGTGGTGACACATACAACAGGCCCAAAAATCTCCTCCTGGAAAATCCTCATTTTATTATGTCCTTTAAATATAGTCGGCTGAATGTAGTATCCCCCGCCAAGTTCGCCATCCAGTTGGTTGACTTCACCGCCTGTAAGCACTTCTGCCCCCTCTTCTTTGCCAATTTTAAGGTACGATTTTATCTTCTCGAACTGGTCGTTAGAAGCCTGGGCTCCCATAGCTACAGTTCTGTCAAGTGGGTGTCCTATTTTTATGGCTTCGGTACGCTCTATTACTTTAGCGATAAATTTATCATAGATATCTTCATGAACCAACATACGCGATGGGCAAGTACATACTTCACCCTGATTTAAGGCGAACATTACAGCACCTTCAACGGCTTTATCAAAATAATCATCGTCGGCATCTGCGACAGATTTAAAGAATATGTTCGGCGATTTTCCACCAAGCTCCATCGTAGACGGAATAATATTTTCGGCAGCATATTGCATAATAAGACGGCCTGTAGTAGTTTCTCCTGTAAATGAAACTTTAGAGATACGTGGCGATGTAGCAAGCGGTTTACCGGCTTCTACACCAAAACCATTCACGATATTAATTACACCCGGTGGCACCACATCTTTTAATAACTCCATCAATACGATAATTGATACAGGAGTCTGCTCTGCAGCTTTAACCACCGTACAGTTACCCGCTGCAATAGCCGGCGCAATTTTCCAGGTAGCCATTAACAGAGGGAAGTTCCACGGGATGATCTGCCCCACAACACCCAAAGGCTCATGAAGCACGATGCTCACCGTGTTTTCGTCATGTTCTGAGATTGTTCCTTCTTCTGCGCGGATAACACCTGCAAAATACCTGAAATGGTCGATACAAAGCGGTAAATCGGCAGCAAGGGTTTCACGAATAGCTTTACCGTTGTCTATGGCCTCAACAGTAGCAAGGTATTCCAGATTAGCCTCCATAACATCGGCAATCTTATTTAATACATTGCTCCTAAAAGCAGGAGATGCTTTTCCCCATGTTTTAAAGCCTTCATGGGCGGCATCAAGAGCCAATTCTATATCTTCTTTGGTAGAACGTGCCGCTTTTGCAAACACTTTTCCATCTATTGGCGATACATTATCAAAGTATTCACCTTTAACGGGAGGTACAAATTTGCCTCCAATAAAATTATCATATTTATCCTTAAATTCAGGACGTTTTTCAATACTCATAGTCTTGTAGTTTATTTGTTGTCTTTCAAAGTTAAACTACTATATCGTTAGAGTATAGCATAAATCCTTCATTCAATAGCACAAATCTGACATATTGCTATTTTCAGGCACTGAAAAATATAGAAGATTTAAAAATAATAATGAAAATTATTTATTCAGAATTATAACCATTCAACCAGTGAAACACCTAACCCAATGGTTGTCTGTTTGTTATTATAATCGATAAGTGTTTCACCATAACCGTGCGTTAGCTGAAAATAACCACGAAGATTACCGGAAAGATTACGTGACCATGAAAATTCGGCATATCCTTTTAAATGCCTGTTGAAAGATAGGTTACTGCTTGTAGTAAGCGACAGTACATTTTTACCCATAGCATAAATAACTGTAGCATCGCCACGACCTATATATTCAACAATATCGGGATTATCGTCTTCATTGTTCTGATCGGGCAGTCTAAACCACGGACGAAGGTACACCTGCCAGTTTCCGCTTTCAAAGCCGGTATGCAATATTATTCTGTTCCAGCTTCTCGACAACGGCATACTACGTCCATTAGACTGGTGGTTAAAGCTTATGCCTGCCATTTTATTGGTAAGACCAAACAGTTTAAAGTTGGTTGCGAAGTTTAATAGTACTTCCGGTTCATAATTAGTCTCCCTGAAAGGACGCGACAAACTTTTGTTATACAACTGCCAGTGCGATTTTTGTGTGTAGGCGCCCCATATATCGCCATGCCCCCAGAAAAGTCCCTGAAAAACTTTTACCTTAAAGCTAATCTGGAATTTAGCCTCCAGGTTATTCAGGTCCTGGTTATCTACCACTTCGTAACCAGGACTGGTATTACCGCTATGCGGCTTTCCATTAGGTTCGCTCGACCAGCGTACCGGAAGTATATATAATGGCTTGTAAGGTGTTATGATAAACGTACCTGAAGATGTAAGGGTATCCAGCTCCCAACGCTGTGCCATAGATTTTGGCCTATCGTTATTAAAAAGAGAAGACACCTGAGCGGTGCTTAGACTACTGATAAACAATAGAAAAACTATAACGTAGTTGCGAACAGAATATAAAAAAACAGGCATAAAAGGTTTTGTTTAAAAACAAAGATACCTATTATGCCTGTTAAAATTTATTTAAAGAAATTTCCCGTTATGTAAATAGAGAAACTATATAGTACATGATTGCTGCAATTACTGCTGATACCGGTATTGTAAGTATCCATGCCCAAAGAAGGCTGATAGTTACCCCCCAACGTACAGCTGATACCCTTTTAGTAATACCAACACCAATAATTGAACCTGTAATAGTATGTGTTGTAGATACAGGGATACCCAAATGTTCGGCAGTGTAAAGTGTTATAGCTCCCGCAGTTTCGGCAGCAACACCCTCTAGTGATGTTACTTTGGTAATCTTAGAACCCATGGTCTTTACAATTTTCCACCCTCCACTCATCGTACCAAGTCCGATCATTGCGAAACTCGCTAAAGGAACCCATCCATAATGCAGAACAAAATATTTAAATGGATCTGCAGCAGTTAGGTAAGCCGTATCAATATCAATCTTAGTATGATAGTAAATTACTGCCGCACCAATAATACCCATTACCTTTTGCGCATCGTTAGCACCATGCCCAAGGCTAAATAATGCCGATGATACTAACTGTAGCCTTTTAAACCATTTGTCCGCTTTAGAAGGGTTTGCTTTACGACAGATATTGAGGATAAGTATCGTTATAAAATACGCGACGACCATACCAATAAGTGGCGCAGCAAAAATAAACAGTATAATAGGAATAACTTTTGCAAAGTTTACAACTGTAGCTAAATCAGCTCCCGGAACAGTAAAGGCATGCGCCATAGCAGCACCCATAAAACCACCAATAAGAGTGTGTGATGATGAAGATGGTATACCTAGTTTCCAGGTTAAAAGGTTCCAAGTGATGGCCGCTATAAGCCCTGCAAGAATAACCTCCAAGGTTATAAAATCTTCGCTAACAGTTTTAGCGATAGTGTTACCAATTTTAAACTCCCCTATCCAGTACCTTGAAATAAAGTAAGCAAGGAAGTTAAAAAAAGCCGCCCAAAGTACAGCCTGAAAAGGCGTAAGTACCTTCGTAGCAACTATGGTAGCTATAGAGTTTGCAGCATCGTGAAATCCGTTGATGTAATCAAAGATCAATGCTAAAATTATAATAACTATAAGTAGAATAGACATAGAGATAGTTTAGTAAGTTGTTATTATGAATGCTTAACAGAGATAGACTCTAATACATTCGCAACTCCCTTACATTTATCAGCAGCTGTTTCAAGAGAAGAAAGTACTTCTTTATACTTAATGATGTTTTTAGCATCTGTTTCGTTCTCAAAAATATCAGCTACAGCTTTATCAAATACGTTATCCGATTTGTTTTCAAGCTTGTTTATTCTTTTGCATGCATCAGCAATACCTTTAAGGTTTTTCATGTCTTTAAGATCTGCAACCGCTACCTGGATAAGCTGGCAGCTTTCCAGTGTAATTTCGGTCATTTTTCGTATTGACTTCGTAATCTTTTCAACCTGGTACAGCCTCATTCTGTTAGCAGCACCGTAAAGGTAATCTGCAACGTTATCAATAGCTGAAATAAGCGCGTGGATATCTTCCCTGTCAAAAGGAGTGATGAAGTTACGGCTTAACTCAAGGTTAGTCTGGTGTGCAATCTCTTCGATTACAGCCTCTAATTCCTCAATTTTCCTGTAGTAAGCTTCTCTCTCTTCTTTAGGAGCGTTAACTGCTTCGTGAAGTGTTTCTGCTAGTATAACAAGGTTTGATGTTGCCTGTTCAAAAAGGGGGAAAAATTTCTTATCTTTTGGTACAAGAAATTGGAAGATACTGTTAATAGACATTAGCTTTCGTGTTTTATGGCGCAAATGTACTCTTCCAATGTTAAGAAATCATTAAGTTATCATGAATATGAGGTTATTTGTTCTGATCGTTTGTTAACCGAATAAAACAAAGGAATTCTCAATAATTTCTAAAGATATCAAACGTTTTCGTATTTTTGCTACTCAAAAAATACATTCAATACACAAATATACAACGTAACATGGATATTAACTTCAATAAAAACGAAGATCATAATAAACTTTTGCTTTCAGAATACAAACAAAAGTTAGCCAAAGTAAAATTGGGCGGCGGCGAAAAACGTATTGAAAAGCTTCACAACGAAGGCAAAATGACTGCACGTGAGCGTATTGAGTATCTGTTAGATAAAGATTCAAAAAGCATAGAGATCGGGGCATTTGTTGGCGATGGTATGTATGCCGAACATGGCGGATGCCCATCTGGCGGTGTTGTTATAAAAATAGGCTACGTTCGCGGTAAGCAATGTATTGTTGTAGCCAATGATGCTACCGTTAAAGCCGGGGCGTGGTTCCCTATTACTGGAAAGAAAAATCTGCGTGCACAGGAAATAGCTATGGAAAACCGCCTACCTATTATTTACCTTGTAGACAGTGCCGGGGTTTACCTACCACTTCAGGACGAGATTTTCCCCGATAAAGAGCATTTTGGGCGTATTTTCCGCAACAATGCTATTATGAGCAGTATGGGCATTACCCAGATTGCGGCCGTTATGGGCAGCTGTGTCGCCGGTGGTGCTTACCTGCCAATTATGAGTGACGAAGCGCTTATTGTAGACAAAACAGGAAGCATTTTCCTTGCAGGAAGCTACCTTGTAAAGGCTGCCATTGGCGAAACCATAGACAATGAAACACTTGGTGGGGCTACGACACACTGTGAAATTTCCGGTGTTACCGATTATAAAGCCAAAGACGATAAAGATGCGCTTGACAAAATAAAGAACATTGTAGATAAAATAGGCGATTATGACAAAGCAGGGTACAACCGTATAAAAGCAGAAAAACCTGCATTGCCCGAACAGGATATTTACGGTATAATTCCGAAATCGCGCTCTGAGCAGTATGATATGATGGAAATCATCAAACGACTGGTAGACAACAGCGAATTTGAAGAATATAAAGCAGGCTACGGACAAACTATCATTACAGGTTATGCCCGTATAGATGGCTGGGCTGTTGGTATTGTGGCCAATCAGCGTAAAGTTGTAAAATCTAAAAAAGGTGAAATGCAGTTTGGCGGTGTAATTTATTCTGACAGCGCCGATAAAGCAACACGCTTTATTGCTAACTGTAACCAGAAGAAAATTCCGCTTGTCTTCCTCCAAGATGTTACCGGATTTATGGTAGGCTCTAAATCAGAACATGGCGGCATTATCAAAGATGGAGCTAAAATGGTAAATGCCGTTAGTAACTCGGTTGTACCTAAGTTCACTGTTGTTGTGGGTAACTCGTATGGCGCAGGTAACTATGCAATGTGTGGAAAGGCATACGACCCAAGGCTTATTTTTGCATGGCCAAGTGCCGAGCTTGCCGTTATGGGTGGTACACAGGCTGCTAAGGTACTATTACAAATAGAAGCTTCATCGCTTAAAGCAAGGGGCGAAGAAATTACACCTGAAAAAGAAGCGAAACTTTTTGATAAGATCAAGGCGCGCTATGATGCGCAGGTATCTCCGTACTACGCTGCTTCAAGATTGTGGACGGATGCTATTATCGATCCGCTTGATACACGTAAGTGGATATCGTTAGGTATTGAAGCTGCTAACCATGCTCCTATTGAGAAACAATTTAACCTTGGCGTTATTCAGGTTTAATTTTATCTTTGCAAAAGTATTATACTGTCATACCAATATGACTTTTAACGATCACGCACCTGTTTCAGGCTGCGTGATTGTTGTTTTTAAGCTTCCCAAGCTACACAAAATTTTATAGCACCTAATCCAACTATAAGATTTATCCTTAAATTAGATGCATGAAATTATCTGAAACTGAATTACAGGATCTCGCGCAACAACTGCGCTGCCCCAACGGCGATAATGGCCTCAAGGTGGGCGAAATGATGAATTTCACCAATAGCAACATCATTAGCAGGGTGATAGACAGCCTTAATTTACAACATAACGATTCAATATTAGAAATTGGTCCCGGTAACGGCGCACATGTATCATCTTTTATAAATAATGCTTCAGAAGGAGAGTATCACGGTATAGACATCTCTGAATTGATGTTAGCCGAAGCTTCCAATAGCAACGCTGCATTTAAGAATGTGTTTTTTCAGCATACTAACGGAAGCGATATTCCATTTGAAGAAAACAGGTTTAATAAAATATTTACCGCTAATACCATCTATTTTTGGGATGAGCCGCAGGTGTTCGCCGATGAAATAGCCCGTGTACTAAAAACAGGCGGGATACTATCTATAAGTTTTATCCCGGAAAGTACAATGAAAAAGATTCCATTTGCCAAATACGGGTTTACACTGTATAGTATACCAACAGTAACTAAACTTTTAGAAAACGCCGGATTTATTGTTGAAGCAGCCGTTACCGACACCGAATTTGTTACCAGTAACAGTGGCGAAAAAATAGAACGTGAATTTGTAATACTGACTGCTAAGAAATCACAGTAACGATGAAAATATATTTAATAACAGCCTTTACTTTTTTAAGTGTAGTATCTGCTTCGGCACAAACCTTTACAAGGCGCGATAGTTTACAGGGTGGCTTACGACCTGAACGCACCAGTTTTGATGTGCAGCGTTACGACCTGAATATAAAAGTAGATCCGGGTAAAAAGTTTATTAGCGGATACAATGACATTACTTTTAAGGTTGTAGAAAATACCGCTAAGATTCAGCTTGACCTTTTTGAAAATATGACCATAGACAGTATTGCAGTTAAAGGCAACACTGTAAAATACAAGCGTGATAACGATGCCGTTTTTATAACTTTTAGTGAGCCGCTTAAAAAAGGTAGCGAAGAAAAGCTTCGCTTTTACTACTCGGGAAATCCGCTGATAGCTAAAAATGCACCTTGGGATGGCGGATTCGTTTTTTCGAATGATGCCGACGGGAAACCCTGGATAGGTGTTGCTGTACAGGGAACAGGAGCGAGCTTATGGTATCCGGTGAAAGACAGCCAGACTGACGAACCCGACAAAGGCGCGACCGTTAAAGTAGCTGTTCCAAACGGACTCATGAATGTCTCTAACGGACGATTTATAGGCAACGAAGATTTAAAAAATGGTTACACGCGCTGGGATTGGGAGGTAACAAACCCGATCAACAATTACAATATTACACTGAACATTGCCGATTACGTCCATATACATGATAATCTGGACGGACTTGACCTTGACTATTATGTACTTCGTAAAAATGAAGATAAGGCCCGAAAACAATTTGAGGAAGTAAAACCTATGATGGAATGCTTTCAAAGCAAATTTGGTAAATATCCCTTCTTTGAAGATGGCTATAAACTGGTTGAGACTCCATATTTGGGAATGGAACATCAAAGCGCTGTTGCTTACGGAAATAAGTACAAAAAGGGATACATGGGTATGGATATTAGCGGTACCGGTGTTGGGTTATTGTTTGATTATATAATAATTCACGAAACCGGGCACGAATGGTTTGGCAACAGCATTACTTCTAAAGATATTGCCGATATGTGGATTCACGAAGGGTTTACTACCTATTCTGAATCGGTTTATGTTGAGTGTCGTTACGGCTACGAAAAAGCAATGCAGTACATAACAGGGCAACAGTACAGCGTTGGCAACCGCAAACCCGTTATTGGGGTGTTTGGCGTAAACAAAGAAGGTTCGGGCGATATGTATTACAAAGGTGCGCTGATGCTAAATACGCTTCGCCATGTAATTAATGACGATGCCAAATGGTGGGATTTGATTCTGAACTATTCTCTAATGTATAAAAAAGATATTATTGACACAGAAACAGTGGTGAACTATTTTAATAAAAAAGCAGGCATGAACTTTACTCCTGTTTTCGATCAATACCTTCGCTATAAAGATATACCTGTACTGCAGGTAAAATCTAAAGGCAAAAATTTAGAATACCGCTGGGTAACCGATGTTGCTAATTTTACAATGCCTGTAGGTGTAACCGTAAACGGAAAAGAAATGCGGCTTAACGCAACCAACAATTGGCAATCTGCTAACCTGACCGATAAAGCCGAGAAAATAGAACTGCAAAGAAGTAAGTTTTATGTAAAGCTGCAAACGCTATAAATGCAAAAATCCGTTACTGTACAGTAACGGATTTTTTTATGTTTTGTCCTGAAGATTATGCCAGGCTTTTAAGCGTAGCATCTCTTTGTAACTTACCCGATCCTGTTTCGGTAAATTTCGGTACAAAAAGAACTTCTTTTGGTTTCTCAAATTTGTCGAGTTTTTTATAAACCGACTCATCGATATCAAAAGGTTCGCCCTCTATAACAAGTACAAGTTTTTCACCTAATTTATCATCAGCAACTCCTTTTACAAAAAAGCGCCTGTTTATTTTAGAGGATAGTTTTTCTTCAATCTGTTCCGGGAAGAGTTTAACACCACCGCTGTTTATAACATTGTCATGCCTGCCAAGCCAAATAAAATGCTGATCGTCTAAAACTTCAACAACATCATTCGTCAAAACAGGTTCATTGCAAATAACATACGGATCGATAACAAGGCAATGCCTTTCATCTTTGCTAATTCTTACGTTGGGCAGTACAGTAAAAGCTTCCTCTCCTATTTTTTTAGCTGCAATATGGGTAATGGTCTCTGTCATACCATAAGTTTCATATATCTCAACAGGCAGTACAGCCAATTGGTCTGAAAGGGCCTGGCTTACTTTTGCCCCTCCGAGTATGATTTTTTTTATTTGCTGTAATTTTTCCAGCGAATGCTGCGCCTGTAAAGGCACCATAGCTGCAAAATCGTACTGCGTGTCATTTCTTTCTAACGGATTAGAAACCGGGGCTACCAAATCCATATCCCAACCCAGTATAAAAGCTCGTACCAGCATCATTTTTCCTGCCACGAACTGTGTGGGCAGGCAGTGCAATACTTTGATACCCGGCATAAGGTCAAAAAATGCACCTGTTGCCAAAGCAGAATGCACCATAGCCTGTTTTTCTACCTTAATAAGTTTTGGGGCACCGGTAGTACCCGATGTCTGCATTTCAATAAAATCAGTCTGGTCAAACCAATCCAGCAGAAAATCGCCTACAGCCCTTTCGTAAGCTTCACCTTCTTTAATAAAGCTGTACGCAATACGGCACAGATCATCTTCGGTAAGATGAAATCCGTTAAGTTTAAATTGGGGGTGTACAAAGTGATAATCCGGGTTATTCATAGTTTTTTCCTATTTGATTTAAAGCAGTTTTTTCTTCGTTAATCAAGTGGACAGGTCCGGTTAGTTTTTCCTTCCAATTGGTCCATTTGTATTTCCTATTAAAGATAATTAAAAGAATCGGAAATATAATTAGTACAGGTACGATTATATCTAATCCTGCCGATGGTTCCGAAACATCTTTAAGTACCGAATAGGTCTGGAAAGCTGTCCAGTCTGCTGTAACAAGCAACACACCTGTAAGATTATTTGCCGCGTGAAAACCAAGGGCAAGTTCTGCCCCATCATCCATAAGTGTTATTATTCCAAGGAAAAGACCAGTACCTATATAATATATCATTATCAGGTTGCCCATTTTTGATACCTCGGGATTAAAAAAGTGCATCCCACCGAAAATGACTGATGTCATAACCAATGGAAACCATTTATTTTTAGCAAGATTACCAAATCCCTGCATTAAATACCCTCTAAATACAAGCTCTTCAACAGATGTTTGTATTGGCACCATTGCTATAGCTATTAAAAAGAGAGGGACAAACTTTACAATATCGAACTGAATTACATAAGATTCAGGATTCAGATAATAATCTAAAATCGTAGTCAGGCATGAAAATATAAACCATAACAAGAAAGAAAAAAGTATTCGTGACTTATCAGTCTTCGGCCGGCTGGTGACTATTTCATTAAATCGCTGTCTGTGTATGTTTCTTATAACAATATAAAGTGCTATTAACGCTACTAAAAATGAAAAAAGCACCAAAAACAAGGTTAAATTTAGGTTTAAGTAACCAAGCATGTCCTCTTGTGTTGCGGGAATAGGACTTCCATCTGACATTGCTTTAACCGAAATTGCGATTAAGAGTGGTAACTGTCCTATAAATGAAGCGAAAATGACAATTACTGACCCTACAAGATATTTCCAGAATTTATTTTCCGGCTTAAACCCAAGTTCTATGAACATATACTTATATTATTATTTAAGATTTTGTTTGCACTAAGTTACTTCAAATTTCCGTTTATAATAGCGAACTTTGCAAAAAGAAAATAATGATTACTATATACCACAATCCGCGATGCAGCAAGTCGCGAGAGGGTTTACAATTTCTGGAACTTGAAGAAAAACCTTTTACCACAGTAAAATACCTTAGCGAACCACTATCAAAAGAAGAACTTACCGAAATTATTAAAAAGCTGGGCATTAAGCCAATAGAGCTTGTGCGTCAAAAAGAAGCTGTCTGGACAGAAAATTACAAAGGCACAGCATTAACAGATGGCAAGGTTATTGATGCCATGGTGCAGCATCCAAATTTAATAGAGCGCCCGATAGTTGTAAATGGAGATAAAGCCGTTATTGCACGCCCTGCGGATAGGATAAAAGAAATTTTATAGAAACACATTTATTAGAGCCTGACAGATAAACTATCAGGATGAGGCAACTGCCTCAAGCCAATATCACACACATACTTACTATTTCATGAAGAATTTTCAAACATCTATTCTGTTATTCTTTTTATTTTTTGCTTTTGGAGCGTTTGCTCAGGGAGGTCCCGGTGGCCCTAAAGTAAAAGTAACAGGTAAAATTATTGAACAGGAAACCAAACAACCCCTTGAATTTGCTAACGTAATAATCCAGACTATTGATAATGTAACCGTAAACGGCGGACTTACCGATGCAAAAGGAGAGTACAGCATTGAGGTACCTGCGGGAACTTACAATGTTAAGTTCGACTTTATCTCTTTTAAACCCATAACCTTATTAGGTAAAGCAATTACAGCAGATACAAATTTAGGAACTACTGCACTTGCTCCCGATGCAACTATACTTAACGAAGTACAAATTGTTGCAGAACGTACTACTGTTGAAATTAAACTTGATAAAAGAGTTTACAGCGTTGGCCAGGATATGATGGTTAAAGGCGGTACTGTGAGCGACGTTCTTGATAATGTACCGTCAGTATCTGTTGATGCGGAAGGTAATGTAGCGTTAAGAGGCAACCAAAGCGTAACTATATTAATTGACGGAAGGCCATCTAACCTTGCGGGAAGCAATGTTGCTGAAGTTCTGAGGCTTTTACCTGCCGATTCTGTAGACAAAGTAGAGGTTATCACTAATCCATCGGCGCGTTATGATGCCGAAGGTGGTGGCGGTATTATAAATATAGTCCTTAAAAAAGGTAAAGCAGGCGGTTTTAACGGTTCGCTTATAGCAAATACCGGTGACCCGGAAAACCACGGAGTTTCTGCCAATCTAAATTTCAGAAGTGAAAAGTTTAACCTTTTCTCTAATTTAGGATATAACTACAGAAAAAACCCGGGCAACTCTTTTACCAATACAGAATACCTAAACGAAGACAATACAACAAGAAGCTATACTAACGAAAGAAGAAACAACGATCGTTTACGTAAAGGCTTTAATGCCAGTTTTGGACTTGAGTATTTCTTAAGCGATAATACTACATGGGTAAACTCGGTTAACTTCAGGAGAAATAAAGGCGGCAACGTTACCGATACTTATTTTGATAACTTTGACGCGCTTCGTACTTATACTGACACCCGTTACCGTAGAAACGATCAGGATTCTGACGATAACAACGTAAATTTCTCGTCAAGCCTTACTCATAAATTCAACGATAAAGGCCACGAGCTTAAAGTTGATGCATCGGTTTCTATGAGCCGTGATGACGAAAATGCGGCTATTGATGATATTACTTTAGGTTCTGCTACTCCAAACAGCAATGAGAGAACCCTTAATAATGAAGATGAAAACAGGTCTTTACTTCAGGCTGACTATGTTTTGCCTTTAGGCGAAAACAGCCGTTTTGAAGCCGGTTACCGCGGAAGCTTTACCACTCTTGAAACAGATGCCAGAGCAGAAATACTTGAGGGTGGTGCATGGGTTAATAATGCCGATTACACCAATTTTCTTGAGTATAAAGAAAAAGTAAATGCATTATACACACAGTTTGGATCTAAAGTTGGCAAATTCTCTTATTTATTAGGGCTTCGTTGGGAAGATTCAAACATTGATGTAAATCTTTTAAACCTTAACCAGTACAACAATAAGAAATACAACAACTTTTTCCCAAGTGCTTTCTTAACCTATTCGTTTGATGATAACACAAACATCAGCTTAAGCTATAGCCGTCGTATCAACAGGCCAAGAGGCCGTTTCTTAAATCCGTTTGCAGGACTGGAAAGTAACATCAACCTTTTCCGTGGTAACCCTGATCTTGACCCGTCTATGACTAATGCTATAGACATTGGATTCCTTAAAAAATGGCAAAAAGTTACGTTAAGCACTTCTGCTTACCTTAATATAACTGATGACTCTTACCAATTTGTAAGAAGGCCTACCGGAGAATTTATTGGTGACACGCCTGTAATTGTCACTTCACCCCTGAACCTTGCGAAAGAATACCGTTTTGGTTTTGAATTCAACGTGAACTACAACCCTTTCAGATGGTGGAGGCTTACCAGCAACTTTAACTTCTACAGAAATGAAACGCAAGGTGATTTCACCTTTACTTATGAGCAGGACGGTCAGACTATAACCGATTTCCAGGACTTTAACAGAACAGCATACAGCTGGACAACAAGGGTAAACTCTAAGGTTAGCCTTCCGTTAAAAATTGACTGGCAGCTAAACGGTAATTACGAAGCACCACAAAATACAGCTCAGGGTAAAAGAATTGGTGTAGCAAGTGCTAATACATCATTAAGCAAAGACATCCTAAAAGAAAAAGCAACGATAGGCTTAAACGTTCAGGATATTTTTAACTCCAGAAAAATGAAGAATGAGACTTATATTCCTGGACAAATTAACTCTTATGGCGAAATGCAGTGGAGACAGCGACAAATTACACTATCATTTACATACCGTTTCAACATGAGTAAAAATGAGAAACCGAAACAACCGCAAAATCAAGATGGCGGTGGTGAAGAATATATGGGAGGATAATAAAGAAGGGAGGTTTTAAAACCTCCCTTCTTTATTTATTAAAATCGCTATAGCTTTTTGTATAGTTTTTCTCAGTGTTGAATATAAGCTTCAATCCGGAAAACAATCCTGAAACATAATCGGTTCTCCAACTAAGATTCCCTGCAGCTAAAGGCCCCTGATGTTCCATAATAAATGCAGACTGTCCCTGATAATACATTCTCTCCCCCTGGCCTACATACACATTCTTATCACCAAAATTATTACTATCAAATGAAAAGATATACTCGCCAAATACATTATCGTAATTCTTAGACAAATAGGACAAATGTGAAGTCAGCTGCGTGAAGTCAATCACTTTTATTTTATTTTCTGCGGTTGCTACAGACAAATTATCTGAGAACATTTTAGTCTGCCCGTTTACATATGCGGTAGCTAATAAAACCAGTAAACCAATTGTCTTTTTCATCTGAAAATATTTAAACTGTTATTGCTTAAGAGCACCCAGGTTAACAGATGCTGCCGGAGCACTGTTTGTTCTGTACAAATACATGTTATCTATGGCTAGGTTTGAGTTGTGCTGCTGAGCTACAATCGGAATATAGGTATTAGAATAGTATTTGTCTCCATCTACATATATTCTGTCTCTTTTTGAATCCTGGATATTAAAGGTATAATCGTAATCCCTGAACACCGAGCTGTAATTCTTATTATAAAAAGAGAAATCGGGAGTGGTAAGGCTATTAAAAGTCCAACCCTGGCTTTGCTTAACAGCAAGCATTAGCTGATCGGGAAAAGCCGGTGAAGTTTCTTCCTGTGCAAATACTGCCGAAGCAGCAAACATTGCAATATAAATGTAAAGTTTTTTCATGACAGATTATAGCTACATCTTATATCAAATGTACTGATTAAAAATGAAAAAAGGCGCATAAAGCGCCTTTTAATGTGTTGGATATCAAATCAAGGGAAAATACCTCTTTGTTTGTATGCCGTTTCAATTCTGGTTAACGCCACGATGTAAGCTGCAGTTCTCCAGTCTGTTTTATATTGTACAGAAGAAGTGATCACTTTATTGAAAGCCTCTTCCATTTTCTTTCTAAGTTTGATGATAACATCATCCATGGTCCATATTTCTCCGTTACGGTTTTGCAGCCACTCGAAGTAGCTACCAACAACACCACCTGAATTACAAAGGATGTCCGGAATAATATCAATATGGTTTGCTATAAGAATAGCTTCTCCATCAGTATCTGTAGGTCCGTTAGCACCTTCAGCAATAACTTTAGCTTTTATTGTACCTGCATTTTCATCTGTAATCTGGTTACCAAGAGCAGCCGGGATAATAACATCACAGTCAATTGAAAAGAACTCATCAGACTTGTAATCCTGAGTACCTTTATATCCCGTAATTGTAGCATTATCAGACTGGTATCTTAACAACGCTTCAGGATCTATACCTTCAGGGTTGTAAATTGTACCTGTAGCATCCTGAACTCCAACAAGTATAGCACCGTTTTTGTTCATAAAATGAGCAGCCCAGTAACCTACGTTACCAAACCCCTGTACAATATACCTTTTACCTTCAAGCGTAGTACCTTTAACTTTAGCCCATGACTCAAGTGTCACAACAACACCAAAACCTGTAGCTCTGTCACGTCCTTCAAGACCTCCCGATCCTACAGGTTTCCCGGTAACAACGTGTTGATTTTTAGAACGCTCTGCAGGCGATTTTGTAGACATATATGTATCTGCAATCCATGCCATCATCTGTGCGTTGGTATTAACATCCGGCGCAGGGATATCATGTTCAGGACCAATATTGTCACCAAGAGCATACGTAAAACGTCGTGTAATCCTTTCTAGTTCTCCCTGAGAGTATTTCTTAGGGTCTATCTGGATTCCACCTTTACCTCCACCATAAGGAAGTCCGGCTAACGATGTTTTCCATGTCATCCAGGTAGCAAGTGCCCTTGCTGCATCAATATCTACAGTTGGGTGGTAACGTAAACCACCTTTGTAAGGACCAAGAGCATTGTTATGCTGTACCCTGTATCCTGTAAATACCTCTACAGTTCCATTGTCCATTTTCACAGGAAAATGCACTACGATCTCATTATTGGTTATAGATAAGATCTTTTTAACGCTTTCGTCTAGCCCCATAACGGCTGCAGCTTTTTCAAACTGGTTCTTTACGTTTTCATACATGCCCACGCGAGGCTTTATTGCTGTTGCCATAAATTTTTAACTTACAACTGAATTATATATAATAAACACTAGCTTTTCAAAAAAGCATCACAAATATAAACCAACTTTGTGACAACTTAATCGTTTGAATTAATAATTTTACAAAAAAATATTAATAAAATTATGATTGCTACAATTTAAACATGCAAAAAGGTTGCCATACTGAACATATCATAATCATTAACACTATTTTAACATCGCAACTAACTAATAACCAAACATATACTTACAAATATATGGCAAAACAAGCGTATATCAGTTATAACGACAGATAAACCAGTTTATTGGCACAACACTTTTGTAAAATCCTTACAAAATTGGCCTATATCAAAACCACATATAATAATAACAAATATTGACACGATTTTTTATTAGTTTATACTTTAACTACTGTTTTTGGTATATTTGCAGGAACTTATCTGTATAGATTGGAGCTGGAACAAGTCATACACTTTATAGTCTACATTCATATCAGTTAAATTTAATATAATCATGAAAATAGAACAAATATATACAGGTTGTATTGCACAAGCAGCCTATTACTTAGAAAGCAATGGCGAAGCTGCCATTTTTGATCCTTTAAGGGAAGTACAGCCTTATATTGAGAAAGCAGCAAAAGATAACGCTGTTATAAAATACATTTTTGAAACACACTTTCATGCCGATTTCGTTTCAGGACATATAGACCTGGCACAAAAAACAGGTGCCGAAATTGTTTATGGCCCAACCGCCCAACCAGAATTTGACGCTGTAATCGCTACAGACGGACAGGAGTTTAAAGTTGGCAGCTATACCATTAGAGCAATACACACTCCCGGACATACACTTGAAAGTACTTGTTACGAGCTTATAGACGAAAACGGAACGACTCACGGTATAATAACCGGTGATACACTATTTATAGGAGATGTTGGGCGTCCTGATCTTGCACAAGCCCTTACTGATGAACTTACCCAGGAAATATTAGCTTCTCACCTATTCGATTCACTACGCAATAAGATCATGCCTCTGGCTGATGATATTATTGTGTACCCAAGTCACGGTGCGGGAAGTGCATGTGGCAAGAACATGAGTAAAGAAACTACCGACACTCTTGGCAACCAGAAAAAGGTAAACTACGCACTTAGGGCAGATATGACAAAAGAAGAGTTCATAAAAGAACTTCTTGACGGGCTTGGGGCACCTCCCGCCTATTTTCCACAAAATGTTATGCTTAATATTCAGGGATATCAAAGTCTTGACACTATTATTGAGAAAGGACAAACAGCACTTTCTGCTGCTGAGTTCATGATAAAAGCCAACGAGACAGAAGCAATTGTGCTTGATGTAAGGCATGAGGATGATTTTGTAAAAGAACATATTCCCGGGTCTATTTTTATTGGACTTCATGGCAACTTCGCACCATGGGTTGGCGCTTTGATCAGGGATGTAAACCAGCCTTTATTATTGGTAACTCCGGAAGGTAAAGAAACAGAAACAATTACAAGGCTTGCCCGTGTAGGGTTCGACTTTAGCCTTGGATACCTTAATGGCGGTATCAACGCATGGAAAGCAGCAGGATATGAAACTGATAGCTTAAAATCTATATCACCTGAAGCTTTTGCTGAAGGACTGGCAAATGATGCAAAAATTGTAGTTGACTCAAGAAAGCCTGGCGAATTTAGTAGTGGCCACGTGGTGGACGCAATTAACATTCCGTTGGATTTTGTAAACGAGCAGCTTGCGGAAGTTCCGCAGAATGAAGACTTTTACCTTCACTGCGCTGGCGGATACCGCTCTGTAATTATGGCTTCTATATTAAAATCGCGCGGTTACCACAATATGATTAACGTAGAAAAAGGGTTTGGCGGAATAAAAAACACGTCGGTTAAAACAACTGTCGTACAGCCTTCATGCTCTTAATATTAAATTTTTAATGCGTTAATTATATAACTGATTTTTAAATACTTTTGCACCATATATAACATAAAAACAAATATGAAAAAAATTCTTTTAATGGTTGCGGCTTCGGCTTTCGTTGTGTCATGCAACAAGCTGGCGAGCAATGAGTTTGAAATTGCAGGAACTATTGATCCTTCCCTTAACGGTAAAAACGTGATCCTTGAAAAACAAGGCACAATGGGCTATGAGCCTATAGATACCGTAAAAATTGAGAACGGTAAATTTACTATTAAAGGTAAAGCTGTGGAGCCGGAACTTCACTTTATCCAGGTTGAAGGTGTACAGGGCAAAGCTGAATTTATACTTGAAGAAGGAGAGATTGACATGAAAGTTGATAAAGACTCTATCTTTAAAACAGAAAGAACCGGAACATACAATAACGAGAAGCTTACAGAATATTATAATGACATCAGCAAATTAAGGCAAAAAATGATGGGCTTCCAAAAGGCTAATCAGGCTGAAATGATGGAAGCATACAAAAAACAAGACACTGTTGTAATGAACAGGCTAAATAAAACGTATGAAGCTATTGGTAAAGACATGAGAGCTATTGCTGATAAATTTATCGAGAAAAATCCTAAGGCTTATATTACTGTATTGTTACTTAAACAGGCGTTTTCAATGAAACCTGTTCCGTATGCAGAAATGAAAAAGAAATATGATGCACTTGACCCTGAGATTAAAAAAGTAAAAGCTGCAAAAGAACTTTCTGAATTCATAGAAAATGCTAAGAAAGCCGAAGAGCCTGCTGCTGCTAAAACTACAGTTGACGTAGGTGTTACTGCTCCTGATTTTAGCGCTACAACACCGGATGGTAAAAAACTTTCGCTTAAAGAATCTCTTGGCAAAGTAACTATTGTTGATTTCTGGGCTTCATGGTGCAAACCATGCCGTATGGAAAATCCTAACGTAGTTGCCCTTTACAATGAGCTTCATACTAAAGGATTAAACATTATTGGTGTTTCTTTAGATAAAGAGGCTGCTAAATGGAAAGAGGCTATTGCTGCTGATAAACTTACATGGAACCATGTTTCTAACCTTAAATTTTGGGATGAGCCTATCGCAAAACAATATGGTGTAGAATCTATTCCTGCTACTTTTATTCTTGATGCTACAGGAAAAGTTGTTGCTAAAGACCTTAGAGGTGCCGAACTTAAAGCAAAAGTTGCTGAACTTTTAGCTAAATAAGGTTAACCAACATAGTAAATATATAAAAATCTCCTTCGGGAGATTTTTTATTTTATTAGCTACCAATACATTAAAAAAAAGTTATAAAAATACCCGCAAATATGTTTGCAAACTTAAAAAACAGTCCTATATTTGCACCGCAATGGCAGAGAACTTAACAGCTTTCTGAACGCAGGGGGAGATACTCAAGCGGCCAACGAGGACGGACTGTAAATCCGTTGGGAAACCTTCGAAGGTTCGAATCCTTCTCTCCCCACGAAAAGGGTTAAAATACGGAAAATCAAGCTTTTCCAAATTTTACAAAAACCCACAAAAAAACGTGTAAAACCTGCAAAATCAATGATTTGCAGGTTTTTTTATTTCCCTGCACTTCACCAGAATTTATAAAAGGGCACAAAAGTTTTGTGGCAAAATCGTGGCAAAATTCAGTGCCGAAAAATTTTGCCACAGAATTGCACTTAACTAACTGTATATCAACAGGTAAAGCAGGTTAACGACTTGATTTTAAGACGCTGTATTTCTACATTTATTAATCTAAAAAGTTGAATTATGTTAGAGAACAGTTTTGGGTTGGCATTCTTTCTGAAAAGCCCCCACAAGGACAGTAAAACTAGAACGGTTTATCTTAGGATAACCGTTGATGGAATTCCGAAAGAAACATCAACAAAAAGGAAATGGGAAGCAAGCCGGTGGGATCAGAAGACCGAGCGGGCTATAGGAACTAAAGAGGATGCTAAGGCGCTGAACTTTTTCCTTGACTCACTACTTATGAAAGTGAATGAGTGTAAGACGGAATTGCTGTACAGCGGAAAGCCTGTCACTTCGGAGAAGATTATGGATTATATCCTCGGCAGGCTTACGCCTCGTGTAAAGGTCCTCGAAGAGTTCGAATCTCACAATCGGGAAATGGCTGCCCTGATAGGAAGAGGCTACGCAGAAGGTACTCTGGACAGGTTTAGCATTACCATCAACCACCTGAGGGAATTCATTAAGATGAAGTTTAACCGTGTGGATATGGAGTTTGCTGATCTTGACCTTGCCTTTATTAAAGACTTCGAATTCTATCTCAGGACCGTAAGGAACTGCAGCAATAATACGACTCTAAAGTATATTGCCAACTTCAAGAAGATTGTATTACGCGCAATGGATAAAGAAGTAATCCTCAAAGATCCTTTTAAGAACTTTAAAGGCCGTAAGACTAAAGTAATCAAGAAGCCGCTTTCAAGCCAGGAACTGTATGAATTAGAAAACCATTACTTCACCACGGACAGGCTGAATGTTGTCCGTGATGTATTCGTATTTCAGTGCTATACGGGTTTGGCCTATATTGATGCCTATCAGCTGAAGAAAACAGAAATCAAGAAAGGAATTGACGGAAAGCTCTGGATTATCTCTGCCCGCCAAAAAACAGGTTCAGAGACAAACGTTCCCCTCCTACCGCAAGCTTTAAAAATAATCGACAGGTATAAGGATCATCCTCTTTGTCTTGAACGGGGCACAGTGCTGCCTGTTTCATCAAACCAAAAGATGAACGAGTACCTGAAAGAGATAGCCAATCTCTGCGGATTTCCTTTCACGCTTAACACGCACATGGCGCGCAGGACTTTCGGCAGTACAGTTACGCTGAATAATAATGTACCTATCCACGTGGTTAAGGAGATGCTGGGGCATGCATCAGTAAAACAAACCGAAGCGTATGCAATTACAGAACAGGCTTCCATTGGAAGGGAAATGGCATTACTGGATAAACGTCTCAACAAGAAGGCGAGTAAGATGTCACATGCAGATATTGCTATACTAGGCAAACTCGAAAAAGAGATACGGCTAATTAAGGAAAAGTACAATATCCAGACAGCATAATTCCAGTTTAAATTAAAAAAAACAACCTTATTTACAAGGTTGTTTTTTTATATCCAGCTCACTGCGCACTCCGGGATGATAAGATGGCCGATAAACTATATAGCCTAATTGCTGCAGGCTTTTGAAGTATTTATGATAAGTTGGCAAAGTAGTAATATGTGCAAGGCGCATGATCCTGCTGCGGCTGACCTTCACTGCCTCGGCCCGGCCCTGCTTCATTGCGAGAAAAATAACGGCAGTAAGTAGTGAGAGATGCCATGCAGTGAGCCTACGGTCTTTTTCAACTATTGCAATAAACTGTGTGAACTCAATTGTAGTCATTTGTCCTGATTTTCATTGAACAGCCGCATAAGGTCTTCTTTGCTGTAGTAGTAAGAACCCAAAACCTTTTTGAAACGCACTTTGCCGGTAATCCTCAGGTTCTGTAGCGTGCCCGCCGAAATGTCGAGCATTTTCCTCACCGCCCTGCTTTTCAGCCATTCGGGCTGTACAGCTTCTTTATCAGCAGTTGATACACCCTCAATCATTTTGCGGATAGTACCAACCAGAATGGCACCGAACTGCTGTAGATCCTCCTTAGTAACTCCATTATCCATAATAGCTTCATTTAATCGTTTCAATAAAAGGTATTGCAAGATCAGCTTGAAAATAAATGCTGCTGGGCTTGTTCTTTTTCTTTGAGGGAACATACCTCAGATAGCCGTAGTCATTAAGCTCCCTCATACAACGGCAATAGGTTCTAAGCGCTGATATCTTAGCTATCTTCATAACTTCGTAGCTAAATGCCTGGACAGGGTTTGGGAATCCACTGGCAGCGGCAAATTGTACCAGCGCAGCAAAGACCCCAATGTGGGTAACGCCAATCCGTTGGTCACTACGGCTGCGCTGGAAAAATACTGACAGTGGATTATCCGCTTCCATAGTTACAAAGATTGCTTCTTACGTCGCTGCTTCTTTTCCTGCTGCTCGCCTGGGCCATCCTCCTCGCTATTTGACTGCTTAGCTTTAGTATCCTGTTTCTTGGAAGTTTCACCGCTCTGGGACTGCTGCAGTTCCTTTGCCTGCCGTGTGTCAAGTCGCCTTTGGTCAGCATCATAGATGGTCAGTGTCTTGAACTGCGGGCTGGCCTCAATATATTGTTTCACTTCCTGGCCGTCTTTGATAAAAGTCGCTGATTGCCTGTTGCCTTTTTTCAGCGAGTTCAGCAGGTCATCTTTATGCGAGGGATTATCCAGCTCTTTGATGGGATGTTTTGAAACAACAGCCTCGAGGTCATAACCGTAATTTTCATGGTAATGCTTCTGGCGAAAATTACCATTGGCATCAGCATCTTTAAAGTCAAGCTGAACCCATGCGTTATATTCCTGTCCCTCCTTACTGGTAAGGTTTTTATTGACAGAACGCCCTTCCATCAGGTTGTATGCCTCCTTCAGGGTTATATTATTGCCCCTGTTGATGTAAAACGTTTGTTCAAGCGACTCCGGCTTTCCTTCTTTCTGTAAATTAACTTTATAGGAATTAAAGAAATAGAGGTTCGTCTGATCCGATTTCTTGAAATTGAGTTCTGCTGAAACTTTATCGTCGCCATAAAAGGTGTCGTGCTTAAGGCTGAATGTCGCCTGCTGCTGCTCGATGTTTTGCCTGAGCTCCCCTTCGAGTGCCTCACCAAAGCCGGTATACTTTACCTGGTCTTTCAGGTAATCAAAATTCTTCTCGTTCATGATATACTATTTAAATTATTTACTGAATGTGGGCAGCGGCACAACATCGTCGGTCTTGCTGTTCCTTACCTTCATCTGCAGGTGTCTGCCGCCTGATTTTTCTGTAAGCTGCAGATAGAGGTTTTTCCGGTCGGGGATAGTAAATTTGGGAAGCACAACCACAAATGTTTTTATGCTTTTCGCGGGTACTTTCTCTATTACATTCCAATACGCCAACGGTACTACTTCCACTTCCTGTGAAGCGGTACGCTTGCTTCTTTTCTGGTCTTTAACAAAGAAGCGCAACTGGTCAATATCGTAGCTGATGTTGCTTTCATTCGAAACTGTTATCCGGTAAAAGAAATGATCATCCGCCACAAACATTCCCGTAATTAATAAGCTGATGTCATAGCCGCTTTCCCTAAGGCTGATGCGGTTGCGGTCATGATAGGCTGCGGAAGCCAAAGCATTTATCCGGTCAGCCTCCTCAAAGTCAGTGAGTGATACGACAGCTTGTTTGCCATCATTGCTGAAATCATAAGCAAATGTCTCAGGCTCGTGATTATAGCAGACCTGGAAATTATAAAGCTTGCCGTCGGTAGTGACTACAGTAAGGTTGGATTGCATGAACTGCTCCTGCGCTGCTTTTATCTGAAGCACATTCTCGATGCCTTTTGGTTTTTGCGCCAGTATATCCCGGCTGCCACGGTCCACGCTTGCAATGGGGTAGGGAAAAAGAAGGCTTGTAGTCTGCTGGTTGGATATATCGATCAATCTGGTTATAGGGAGGGCCGTTCCTGCTGATTGGGAAAGGACTGGCCACGGAAGTGCCAGTAATAAGATTCTTAGGATAAGTTGGATTTTCATAATAATAGATTAATGGTTATTCTTTCTGCTTTTCGTCTCTTAGCAAAATGCTATAGCCCGCTTTGAGGGTAACTTTGATGAGCTTGACTTTCCTGCTGAAAAGCCCTTTGGCCGCTTCGATGCCGGCCCCTGCCGCCTGGGCGCTCCAGGAATCGCTTAATGTGGTGACACCAAGGGTTTGCACAGAACGGTCAGCTGACGATTTAGCCACGTCGCGATTAATAGCGCCAGGGATATAGATACCATCCAGCCCGTCAAGGTCATATACCTTTAGTTCCACCGGGAATAGCGAGTTCCCATGCCTGATACTTGTTATTTCTATTGTAAGGCGTTCTCCTTTCAGCGATGCCGTTCCAAACACGTATGTGTTTTTCGGTATCTTTTTACCATTGATGTAGATGTCCTGGCCAAGCTGCATTTTAACGGTAGAACCGTTAACTACCACCTGTGTTTCGGCAACGACTGCCTGTACGGCATTTTCTTCTGCCTGCTCATCGCTTTGCTCCAACGAGAAAAAACCGTTGTGCCTGCTACCTGTGCTGAATGTGCCCCTAACCGATGGTTCCTGGCTATCGAGCGTTGTTATTACATTGGTTTCTTTGCTGGTGGCTACGGGATAAACGCGGCCTCTTTCAGTGCTTGAAGCTGCCTTGAGCTTCTGCTCCATACGCTCAGGGTACTGTATATCGAGAATGCTTTCCAGCATCCCCCCTATTTGTTCCAGTTCGGGATCAGGTTGTGATTCCATAGACATGGATTGAATCATTTCCTCCAGTTTTGCTGCCTGCGCGGCAGAAGCGGCATCCGGTTGTTGAAGGACAGGGGCTCTTTCAGCAATAGATGTCCTTGTGGAAGGTGGCGAGCTTACAGCACGTTGCAACGCTTCGAGGCGCTCATAAACCTGCTTTTCCTGCGGGCTTTGGAAGCTGCCCATGGCAAGACCACCATAGCGGCGGGTCTTCGTGATAGAATCGCCTGCCACCTGTAGCGGATCATGCCGATAATTAGGATCCTTTTTTCGCATCTCCTCCACCTTTGATGAGTCCAGTGCTGCCTGGTCATAGTAGTTGAGCTTGTCGAGGCTCTCATCATCATTAACCTTGGCAGAAGGCAGCTTAAGGTTAAAGCCCTTTTCCGTCTTTACACCAGGCGATATTGCTGCCCCACCTCCCATTGCCCAAAAGAACAGCGTAGCAAACGGGAGGATTAAAAGCGGAAGGATCCAGAGAAGTTTTCTCCGCCTGTCTTTTCTAAATTGGTCATTGCTTTTCATATTTACTTGTTTTTCGATTTTTAATTAAAGATTCTGCCATTCGCACACTATCCATAAGACCGGGCCTTGCAGCGAGCAGGCTGTCCCTTGTCTTTCGCCCTGACGGTGAACGGGCAAGGCTGTCGATATACTTGTGGAAAGACTGTATACGATTTTGCAGTATCGAGTCATTTGTATGCAGCCCCACAGGCTTCTCGTTAACTGTCTTTACTTTGCTTATAGGTAGTGGCATTATAGCGGCATTTACGACCCGGGAAGTGCCGCCGAAGATCAGCAACAGGCAGCAGGATAATGAAATGATGACAAACAGGCAGAGAGCGATATATTGTCCCCTTCTTCCCAAACGGGTTGACTGCCTGTCCATCCACTCCACCCACGCCAGTTTTGATCGCAGGTACAACGCATTGATATGTTGCGGCAGGGTTGCCTTGTGTATCGACTTTTTATCTGTTTTCATGCCTAATTCCGGTTTTCAGTAGTGATGTCTTTATTCTCGATCGTCCTCCAGCGCTCGATCAAAAATCCGTGCGGATTGTTGTCGCTCCTCGACACATTCCTGAGATTGCCTTCGGTGATCAGGCTCCTGGTCAGGATGCTCGTCGGCCGTACGATCTGCTGCTTCGCATAGCAGCGGAAATAATACGGATAATTGGCAACCGAGACCTGTATGCTGTCGATCACGATGCCCTGGCTGATATTGCCGGAGATGATGCCTGAGTAATAGCCGCTTTCTTTCAGGTCATCATATACCCGCTTTGCGGTGTTGTCTGCCAGGTACAAGGCTTTTGAAATATTTTGGCGTATGACCTTGTCATCAGGGTCCAGCGTAAAAAAGTAGTGATGGAAGTTCCGCACGTGGTCGCGCGCCTCAACCGCTATGTTGTCCCTACGGTCAGAAGCATACGCTTCTATAGCCTTACCGTTAGCCAGGACATATATTTTATCCTGCATGCGGTTCACCGTCTTAAAGCTTTGGTAAAGCGCAAAAACACTGATTAGGGCACAGGCCACGATAACAATCATAGTAAAGGCCCTGACGTGGCGGAAGGCGGTGTCGATATTATTGAGTTTCTTAAACATGGTTATCCGTTTCCTTTAAGTTTGTCCTTCATATACTTGTCCTTATCGTCATCAAAATATTGCGAGCTATGGGCATGGTCGGAAAAGCTTCCTGTAACCCTTCCCACTGCATCCCCTAAACCGTCTGCCGCCATACCGGCGCCCATGGATGCCGAGCTTACCGCAGATGTTGTGGTGTTGCTGAAGATGGTCGTAACCTTCTGGCTCAGCGCACCTCCCCCTCCTGCGTGGACAATGTAATTGGCAACGGAAGGCACTGTGAAATAGCCCACTATTCCAATGATCATAAATACCAGGTAGGCCATGTCGGTCCTGCTGAAGAAAGTGTCGCCATATTCATTCACCTGTGCAATGTCGACCTGCAGCATTTTTTCCTGAATTTTGCCGATGATGCTCCCAAAGATGTTCGCCACAGGCAGCCACAGGAAGATGTTGATGTAACGGGCCAACCAAACGGTAAGGGTGTGCTGGAAACCGTCAAAGACAGCAAGCCCGAAGACCAGCGGGCCTAAAATGGACAGCACAACCAGCTGAAAGGTGCGCAGCGTATCAATGCAGAGGGAGGCTGCCTCAAAAAGCACCCGAAGCACTTCGCTCATCCATTCCTTGACAGAATTCCTGAAGCTGTAGGAAGCTTTTGCCATAGCGAACTTGATATCGTTTCCAATACCTTCTATAAGCCCTTCATCTGAAGCATCCTCCCCTGCATGGGTATATTTGTACCACCGGTCGCGGTCACCGCTTCCGTCCTCACCTACGTACATCTGCCAGGCGTCGGTTGTCTTAATGGCTTCCTCTTTCTGGCGGAGCAGTTCCTCGATTGCTTGGTTCGAATTTTCTACCATAGCTCCTGTGGCTGTTACCGTTGGCTTCATGATGCCGTTGATCATTGCAAGTACTAGTGGAAATGATACTATACAGAAGCCAATTACAAAAGGACGGAACAGCGGATAAAAGTCGATGGGCTCGGCATTGGCCAGGTGCCGCCAGACCCGCGAGGCGATATAGAATAAGGCTGCAAAGCCGGCAATGCCTTGCGAGATACCGATAAGGTCACTGCAAAGGGGCATCATCTCATCATAAAGTTGTTCCAGTATCCCGTGAAGGCCGTTCATCTCCTCCGCCAATGATTGGCCGAATCCGGCTATGGGCAAAAGAAGGGCTATGGCTGCGTAAGGGGCAGCCTTTAAGTTAATTTTAGCCATAACATCTATATTAAGGGTTAGTCCCGGTCAGGAATCGGATAGCCTCCACATCCCGGGCTTCCTTAGCCCGTTGCACTGCTAATACTGCCGTCTCTGAATTGAAGTCGCGGACAAACAGCATTTTATCCAGCATAGCCATGTAGATCCTGTCAATAGCGGCAAGGCGCTCCTCGTCCGACATCCTCATCTTCCCCGCGGTCAGCACATCGGTAAGCTCTTCAAGGTTGCGGAGACTTTCTTCGAAGATTTTCTCATAGACCCCTGAAAAATAATTGAGCTCTTCCGCCGCAAAAAGCCCGCTCGACTGGAGCTTGTTGCGGTGCCGTCCGCAGTCCTGTACGATCTGTACCTGGTAGTCAATGATATCCCCAACCCGCTTATAATTCCGGATTGCAGGGCTTACCTGGAGCAGTGCATCAAGAAATGTCTCATGCAGGTCGAAATTCCCTTGGGTCAGGTCTTTCACCCTATTATACCCTTTGGTCAGTATCTCGTAACCTTCCTTCATATCTTTTAGTATCGCCCTGAACTGGGCAAGCTTCTCGATATTCAGCGCAAGCTGCTTCAGTTCCTGCACCTGGGCGGTAGCTCTTGGCGAAAGGCTGAGAAAAGCAAGGAGCAGCATCAGGTATTTTATAGTTTTCATGGCATTTCATTTAGGTTATGTAATTCGCGGGACTGCCTGATTCCCGAAAGTTCCTGCTGCCTCGCCCCCACTAATGCTGAACATTCATTATAGAATGCCCTGACAAAGGTGTACCTGTCTTCCATGCTGTAATACAGCGCGTCGATCCTTGAGGTCCTCTCGGCATCATCCGCAACAAGGCTGCTTTCAGATAAGACAGCTTCCAAAGTTTCAATATCATCTGCACAGCCCGAGAGTACACGCGCTATCACTCGCCGGATATAATCCTTTTCACTACCGTAAAAAAGATCTGTTGTAAGCTGTCCCGACAGCTTGTCCTGAAGGAGTACGATACTGTTGTTTAGCGCCAGAAGGGCACCTACTTTCGGGTATTGCCTGACATAGGGGTTCACATGCTCCAGGCCATCGAAGAAAAGCGTATGCAGGTTCAGTTCGCCATCCTTAAAGTTGCCGATAAAGGCAAGCCCGTCTTTGGAAATGCGGTAGCCTTTCTTGATATAGCTGCCATAGGTCTTAAGGGCCGCGATCTGCTGCAGCATAACCCTGTCCTGCTTGGACTGGGCTGAAACCGTAAAGACCATCAGCAACGCAATAGTTGTAAATAGATTTTTCATAATGCAAAAGATTTAGTTTGCGATTCCATAGAGGCGCCTCATCTGCTCCACTTCCTTTTTGCTTTTGGCGCGCTGTAGCGTCAGTAGTACATTTTGCTGGTTAAACAACCGCAGGTCATCATAGTTCTCGTCGATCCTGTCCGCGGCCGCATTGATAAGCGCGAGGCGCTCTGCATCGCTCATACTGGTGGAATAGGATTCAATGACGTTGAATATCTGCTCCATATTATCAAGGCTTTCCTGAAGGATACCATTATATACCCGCTCCATATAGGAAAGCTCTTCCGATGTAAAATGGTCATCCTGCTGGAAGAGCTGCCAGGAATGCTGGTACTCTAATAACAGCCGTGCCTGCTTTTGGGTAATGTCGCGAATGCGCTGGTACTGGCTGACAATCGCTTTTACCTGTTTGAGCTCATCATAATATTGCTGGTACAGCTCCTTCTGCTTTTTCGCCCAGTCCGATATCTCGTCAAGCTTCACTTTCGAGAGCGTGTTCTCAATTTCCTTCTGTGCATTCTGCAGCCATATCGTCTTGTTCTGGAGCTTCTGTATCTTCAGGTCCATTGCCTTAATCGCCTTGACAACCGCAGCGCGGATGATCCCGAAAATCGGCGGTGCTGCCGCTTCCGGCCTGGCTTCGAAGCTGCTGAGCAGCATAAAGCATACTATTGCTTTTAGTGCAAGTGCTTTCATAACTTTTATTTTTTGTTCCCTTCCCTTATGTCCTGAGCCAGAGCTGCTATGCCTTTTCGGATGTCACCCCCAAACCGGGCAGCATATTCCTGGACTTTCACCTTCTCGCTCTCTTCCGTGGTATAGGCCAGGTATTCCTCCGGCGAAACCTCTGTGCGGTACACTTTTGAAAGCACGCCACCGAGGGAGATAAACACTTCTTTATAGTTCTTGTCGGGGTCGTTGGATTTATTCACAGACAGCACGAGTGCCTTTTCCTTTTCGGTCAGCCCCAAAAGCTCCTGGATCTGGTCAAACTTATTCTGGTACTTGCGCTGGTCCAGCATGATCTTGCAGTCGCTGTTGTTGATGATGGCCTGTTTGACCACGGGCGAAGAAATAATATCCTCCACTTCCTGCGTAACCACAATAGCCTCGCCAAAAAATTTACGCACTGTCTTGAAGAGGTACTTGATATATTCTGCCATACCTTCCTTGGCAATGGCCTTCCAGGCTTCCTCAATGAGGATCATTTTGCGGATGCCCTTCAGCTTGCGCATCTTGCTGATGAAGACCTCCATGATGATGATGGTCACCACTGGGAATAAGATGGGATGGTCCTTGATGTTGTCGAGCTCGAATACAATGAACCGCTCCTGCAGGAGCTCAAGGTTTTCCGTCGCGTTGAGCAGGTAATCGAATTCACCGCCACTATAATAAGGCCTGAGCACATACAGGAAATTGCTGACATCGAAGTCCCTGTCTTTTACTTTATCGGTTTCGAGGACCTGCGTAAAATCATCCCGCAGGAATTCATAGAACGTATTGAAGCCGGGGAAAAGGCTCTCATCCTTGTCAAGCTTTTCATAGTACAGTTGCAACGCATTGGATAACGCAACGTACTCGCTGCGCCGGAACGTCTCGTTATCCTTTTTCCACAATGCCAGCAGCAGTGTCTTGATGCTTTCCTTTTTTTCGGTATCCAGCCTGTCGCCCTCACCGATGTAAAAAGGATTGAATCGGATAGGATTGCTTTCCTCATAAGTAAAGTAATAGCCACCCACCATGTCGCAAAGCCCCTTATAGCTGTGCCCAACGTCGACCAGCACCACGTGGGTGCCCTGCTCATAATAGCTTCGGACCATATGATTGGTAAAAAATGATTTTCCGCTGCCCGATGGCCCCAGAATGAACTTGTTCCGGTTGGTGCAAATCCCCATTTTCATAGGTTCATCGCTGATGTCCACATGCACGGGCCTGCCCGTAAGCCGGTCGCCGAGGCGGATGCCCATGGGGCTTAATGAGCTGCGGTAGCCCGTTTCAAGATTTAAGAAACAGGAAGCCTGCTCCGCAAAGGAATCAAAGGTGTCGTTCATCGGAAAGTCGGCAGCGTTGCCGGGAATGCCAGCCCAGTAGATCTGGGCAGCGCCCACCGTCTCCTGCTTTGCTGAGGCGTCCATCTGCGCCAATGCCGAGGAAACCATATTCTTAAGGTCATTGAGGTGGTCTTTCCTGTCCGACCATACCAGTACATTGAAATGCCCCTTAACCGGAAGGCGCTGCCTGCTGATAGCCTCATTGAGGAAATCGTTGGTGGCATCCCTGGCGATAAGGTTCTCCCTGCTGTATGCCGACAAGGACTGGAGCCGGAGCCGCTTGCTCTCCATGCGCTGCAACGTTTTGGCAGCGTCATCTATGAAAATGTATTGGCTGTAGATATGGTTGCAGGAAAGCAACTGCCCTAATGGCGAGGCAAACCCTACGCTGAAACTGGTACGGTCAGTCGAATAGCGGTCATAAGTGATGCGCGGCCCGCATAATGACGGCAGGTTGGCTGCATCGCCAAGGGTGTACAGCTGCGCATACTTCCCGTTGATTAGCAGCGCGTCATCGAAAACAAGGTCACCAAACAGGTGCTCCCCTTCTTTTTCGCTAAGGGTGCAGTATCGTTCCAAGAGTCCTGCTTTTCCATTATCGCTGTAGATGTCATTATCTCCTAATAGTAATGCCTTGACAAAGCCGCTGTCTTCCAGTATCCTCTGGAATTGCCCTGCGGCATCCCTGAAATCCTGCAGTTCCTGTTTGCCTAATGACTCCTTGTGTATCAGTGAGGGCCTTGCCAGGGTGGAGAAAAGGGAAGTTGCTGCTTTCCTGCCGGAAGGCTTTTTGGTAAGGAAAAGGTAGCTGCTGTGATCCAAAAAGGGGCGCTCATTGAAAAAGCGGTCGCTGCTGCGGTCCAGGAAGCTGGTATTGCCATGGTAGAAGTCAGGCTGGTGGCCTGTCCCGATAAACCAGTCCTGCTTATACAAAACCGTATGCCTGGGCAGTACGCGGATCGCTTTCAGCCATGCCTGGTGAAACGCCTCATGTTCCTGATCCGACAGGGTAAAGATCTCCGGCAATTCAAGCCGGAATGCCAGCGTGGCATCCCCCTGTTTTGAGACGATAACTCCCTGCTGTATATCCAGTATCGGCAGCATCTTTTCAAGCGTCTTTTCCATAGCATCATCATTTTTTTCTGTTTTTCATAAAAACGGTGCGGCTGTAGCACTTCAAGGCTTTCGGAAGCTGCTTCTTCGCCAGGGCTTTCATCATGCCATGCTCCCCGTATTTGCGGCTGAGGCCGTAGATCTTCACTACCAACAGCGTTCCCAGTACTCCTATCAAGCCGACACATACCAGTGAAGGCAAGCCGATAATGAACAGGGCCGCGAACAGTATCATCAGGATGATGACCCCTCCGCCGAGGTACCATATGTACTGCGCCTTGAGCCCCTTGAACTCGATGCTCTGGTTGATGCCCTTATTGACTTTGTATACCGTGCCCATAACTAAATACCAAAGAACGATTGGATTACAGTGGCTACAACGACAAGGAACACGCAGCTGCCAAACCAGGCGGCCGCAACCTTTCCTGTATCAGGGTCTCCGGCATTCCATTTCTGGTATACCTTTACCGCACCGATAAGGCCCAGTATCGCACCAACAGCATACATAAGATCGGTTCCGGCATCAAAATAGCTCCTCACCTGTTGGTTCGCCTCATTTATGCCGGCAAGGCCATCCTGGGCACTGGCTGCTAATGGCAGCGCCAGCAATAAGGCTAATGCGCCTGCGAGCATTGCCTTGGTTATAGTATTTTTCATAATGTCTTCTGATTTAAGTTGTAAAAAAAGCGAAGGCTGGCCGCCGTTACGCTCCCCTCTCCTTCTGTCACCTTCTTCTCACTGCTGCAGGATGAACAGGGGCCTGGCCTTCGCTATATTATGTAGTTCTCCAGAATTGCTCCGCTACTTCTTCCGTGATGGAGGTGAAGCCGTGCTGTTGGCTTTCCGTAGCGATGAATTCATTAATGGATGGCCTGAAATTCGATTTGGAAAGTAAAGGATAATCATTGACGATCGCTTTCAGTTGGCCGATGATTGCATCTTCGGTTTCTTGGCTGGAAACTGCTTCTTTTAAAGCGCCCTTTACCCTGTCGACCATCTCTTCAATGATTTCGTAATCATTGTAGGAAGGCTCATTGAATTCTCCGGCAGGTGTGAGGTTACCCTTTTGTCCCATAATACCTGCAGCAGGATTCGTCTCAGCTGCCCCGTGGGTTTGGCTGCAGGCCATGCTTCCGTTGGAAAGCGAAGCCCGTATCTGCGGGAGATACAATTTCAGGAGTAAAAAAGTGTAATAAAGAAAAAGGGCGGCGGCTGTAACCCTCAGGTAGGTAGCCCAGGTAATTTCAGTAAACATAAGCTTTCATTTTTTCGTTCAACATTAATCGGCATCATTGCGGCAGCACCGCTAAACTCATTTTACATTGACGAAGTTACCTGCTTAGTTTAGGCTGTAAAAGCACAACTTAAAGTTGTGCCCCAAGTTGTTCCCTAATAGCTTTGGATTTTCCGGATGATGGCCTGCAAAGCTGAAATAGCCGCTTTACGGTCAGCCTCCTCGGGGTTGTATGCTTTACTGCGGATGGAATCAGACGAGAGATTTTCCCTGTGCTCCGTGGACAGGAAAGGCACAATGCTTTTAAAGACGGCATTCATGGATCGGGCTTTTACTATTTGCGCCTCATCTGCCCCACGAAGTATCAGGGCGATCTGGTCGCCGGAGAGGGTGCACAGGATTTTTCTCTTATGATCTGGCCGGCTGTCTTTGTGGGCTGGCCGGAGGTTCCCGGGAGTTACTGCATCAGCGCTCTCGGTTTCTGGACTGATGTAGTAGCCAAAGCGCCTTTCAATGAAAGCTAACAGGTCAGCAAGGCAGGCAATTAGTACTGTATCGAGCCCGTTAAGCTGCGCTGCATTAAATGCAGCATCATTCCGGTACTCTGCCAAGAGCCCTTGCAGTGATAGTAAGGCCTTATGATACTTCCTGATCAGGTGCTGCACCTGGCTGTCTTTGTTTAGCGCGAAAACCTTGTCAATAAGTTCAGAACGGACTTGTAAGGCCTCTGCCGGAAGTTGTTCTGCCAGGGACGCAATTTCTGTAGCGCTGAGCCTGCTGCGGTAGGGCTTGTGAGGGTTAAGTGTCACTGACACCAGCGAATCAAGCCATTCTAGCGAATAGGTGCGGACGGTTTTCATGACTATCGCGTGTTTCTGTTACGGTACTCATTGGGCGTGCTGCCGGTTTGGCTGCGAAAGAAATTAATAAATGCTGATGAGGATTTGAAATTAAGTTCTTCCGCTACCGAATAAATGGGGCTAAGGCTGTTATCCAGCAGCTCCTTTGCCATACGGGTAAGAACCTCTTCAATTAGTGCTTTTGGTGGCTTAGCAGTGACTTCTTTCACTATTTTTGTCAGGTTCCCCGGGGTCATGCAGAGCATCCCGGCATAGTAATGTACATCATGGTGCGCTTTAGCTTCCTTTTCCGCGAGCCTCAGGAACTCAACTGTTATATATTCTTTCCTTTTTAAAGCCGCCTTAAACTCCGGGGCTTCAGAAACGGTCAATTCCTTCAGTAAGCTTATCAACAGGTTAAAGCTAAGCCTGCAGATGACCTGCGAATTTGTCGACTCGCTGTACGACTGGTGCTTGTTGAGCAGCTGTAGCAGTTTTTTTATTACTTTGAAGTTGGAGGGGCCTGCTTCAAGGAACTGGACAGTACCACTTGATGGTTGGGATAAAAAGCCGTTGTTTCCGCTGTACATAGCGGTTGCTGCATAATCTTCGGTTATCCTGAGTATCCAGAAGGTGGCCTCACAGCCTGCAGCTGGCCGTATGTAGCAATGGGAAGGCAATATGCAGACTCCCGAAGATTTGATCTTTACTACGCTTTCCCCGACGGTAAGTTCTGCCTCGCCACTTGTTACTGCAATTATATTGTACTTATAATTGTTTAAGCTGTACAGGAATGCAATGGAAAAAGAGGAAACAGCCAAACGGAAAAGATTGGCCTGCAGTCCTGGATGTCCGGTATTTTTTTGTGCATCCATAGGGATTCGTATAAAAAATAATCCCGAAAAATGTTTCGGGATTATGCTGTATTAATACACATCGGTTGCGAAGCACGCCATGATAGCTTGTGGTCTGGAATCCAGCGCCGCATTGGCAGTGGCAGCAATATTGCCGATCATCCATTCCCAATCCCTGTCGCGTCGCCTGGGCTTGCCGCCTTTGCTAAGGGCATTTCGCACTATTGATGTAGTGATGAGTATCGCAGCACGCTCAGCTTCAGGGAGCTCTTCCGCTTCAATGGCAAGATCTTCAATCGGGATAAGCGCCGCGTGGATCTCGCCGTATGGGGCATCAGCCTGTAGTAGCGTTCCCAGTGTATTGATCACAGACTGGTAAATTTCAACGGCTTTAGGGCCATACCTTTGATCGAGCAGCACAGAAATATCACCCTCCGCATCAAGATAAGGGTAGATTTCTTCAGCAGTTATAGGAACATAGGGCTCATTTTGCAGCAACGTGAGAAATGCTTTATCCTGCATAAGGAGGGTCTGTCCCTGGGAAATTACCTGTTCGAGGGTCAGGTTCTGTTCGGGTATGGCATAGTAGCTGTCAAGAAGGTTACTGTAGACGGAACCCATGTGGTCGTATGGGTTGGCCGGGTTTTCCGGAGAAGCGGCGGCTTTCTTAAGGTAAGCGGCTTTCTCATTGGTTTGCATTTCCGACACGGTATCTTCAGGGCTGCAGGCAGCCAGTAAGGATAATAAAATGATAGATGAAGTAATCGCCTTCATAGTTGGATAGTTTAAAAATGTTACTGAATCTTTTTCTTCAGTTCCATTCGCCCGGGGAGCAGAACAAGGAAATTTTTTCAGGATTCCCTCCGTTGTGAATTCAGGGCAAAGCTATCTTCCAACATTTTGCGATACAAAGGTTTACCTCTGCCGTTCCGGTATAGCAGCTGTGTAATTCCGGAATTACACTACATATTTTATAGGCGCGTTAAGTTTTTTTTAACGGACTTTAATTTAAATTTGAAATGCAAGTCTCCCAAACAGCATGATAACCGATTATTGCTTTGCTATGGATCAAAGCCATACAAAAGATTTCTATGAGAGAAAAAATTTTGGGAGCCCTCCTCTTTACCTTTTTGACACCTGTTCTCTTTGCCCAGGAAAAGTCTCAGGAAGGGATACCATACGACAGCCTGGTTAAACAAATCGAAATGTATCAGGGTACACCTAAAGTATGGGTATACCTGAACCAATACTTAGCTGAAGCAAAAAGGGAAAAGAATTGGGCACAAGCGGTTGCAGCCTATCAGGAAATAATGCACGAGTGCGATGCAAGCAAGCGCCTGGTGTATGCGGACAGCATGATTATGGCCGCCAAAAATACCGGAGATAGTGACCTGATAGGTTCAGCCTACCTGTCGAAAGGAGTAGTTTACTACCAGAGCAAGCAGCACCGCCTTGCTCTTGACAATTACCTCACTGCCAACCGATACCTTGCCGGTACTAGCGACCAATACCTCATCCACAAAGTAAAGTACAGTATCGCTCAGATTAAATATTATCTGGGCTACTATAACGAAGCGATATCGTTATTCCGTCAGTGCGTGGAGTATTACAGGGATACGGAACCCCTTCCCTACCTGATTTCACTCCACAGCCTCAGCTTATGCTACACCTACACGAATGCCCTGAATCTTGCCGAATCTACCAGCACGCTGGCGCTGCAGGAGAGCAGGCGCCTGGATATTAAGCTGCTGCTTCTCTATATAGAAATGGCAGACGGGATTAACAACTATAAGCGGGAGCGGTTTGACCAGGCAATAACCAACCTTAACTATTCGCTGCCGGAACTACGCAAGGCAGACGACTTTGCCAATGAGGCTGTTGCTCACTTTTATCTTGGGAAATCCCACGCTGCAAAAGGCGATACGGCAAAGGCTGTGCGGTACTTCCTGAAAGTGGATAGTACTTTTGCAACCAGGCAGTATATCAGGCCCGACCTGCGGGAAAGTTATGAATTCCTTATCCGGCACTTTCATGAAAAGGGAAACACAGCTGAACAGCTAAAGTATGTAGACCGCCTGTTAAAAGCAGATAGCATCCTGAACCTGAGGTTCCGGTACCTCTTAACCAAAGTCCATAAGGAATACGATACGGCAGACCTGCAGGCAGAAAAAAAGAAATTGCAGGACGACCTTACAAGGAGCAGGTGGTCAGGCTCGCTCTTTAAAGCACTGCTGGTTGTGATGGTTGTTGCCGTTGTCATTATTGTCCGGAGATACCTGGGGCTGCGCCGGCGCTATAAGGAAAGGTTTGAAAGCCTCTTAAAAAAAGATATGCGGCAACAGGCGGAGCCCGTAAAGCCCACTAATGGAGAACTGGATATTAATCCTGATATCGTTCAGCATATAATTGCAAAACTACAGGATTTTGAGAAAAAGAATGGTTTTCTTAAAAAGGACATTACAGCAACAAAACTCGCGGAAAGCTTTGACACTAATTATAAATACCTCTCCAAAGTGATACGCCATCAAAAGCAAAAGAGCTTTGTGAATTATATCAATGATATGCGGGTTGACTATATCGTAGAAAGATTAAAGGCTGAACCAATGCTCCGAAGGTACACCAATGGTGCATTGGCTGATGAGGCGGGGTTTAGTACGGCGCAGCATTTTACGACTGCGTTTAAGAAGAGGACTGAAATATCGCCGGGGTATTTTGTGGAGGAACTGAATAAAATTGGGTCTTAATATGATGGCAATATTGTAAATCCAAATGGCTATTTTTGATTTATGAACTTACCGCACTCCACCAATTTAAATATAAGCAAACTTGCTGCTGCTTTTAATAATACAACCGCAACCTATAAATTTTATTGGTTATTATCCATAATAGAAGCCTGTGAGGAAGGTAAAACCGATATCTCAAAAAAAGAAATCTTTGCACGGATGGTTTGCAATGCGTGGTATACGGTGAACTACTTCCACGTGTCCTTCGGAAGCCAGGATCTGATACAGAAAGCTATTCAGACCATTAGTGAAACAGAATACATTCCTGTCAACATCCGGAAAGACAACCTGCTAAAGTTATTATTAAGCAGCCAAAACATCAGCACCATAAACTTGCTGAAACATTTTGATAAGAATGTCCCCCATTGGTTCTTAACCCCCTGGATAATGAGAAACCGAGGTGAGAATGACACTTCATACAAAAACAGGATTTATAAAGAATCACAGCAGTACTGTAATCAGGCCCCCTATGCCCTGTTTCCGGAAATGATTACGATAAATCCTGTCTGGATTTCTTACCTGCAAGATAATGCACGCATTCTTAAGGACTTTTGCTATTGGAACCTTTCACTTTTCTTGCAGGTGAGGAACCCGAACGTCCCGAATATACCAGGGAAACTTATAAAGCCACTAGTACGCAACACCTTGGTAAAACAACGCAGGGACTACTGGGACATTGCCATTAACGAGTTGGATGGTATTGATTGTATATTTACTAACAGCCGCCTGAAAATAGATCAATATGCGTTAGACCATTTTGTTCCCCATGCCTTTGTATCGCATGACCTGATTTGGAACCTCGTGCCTATTGAAATCAGATATAATTCAGTTAAAAGTGATAAGCTGCCCAGCATGGAGTTGCACTTTGACGGCTTTTACAATTTACAAAAATCAGCATTTGAAATTATTTCGCACCACAGCCCAAAGTCGAAACTGCTGGAAGAGTATTGGTATTTATTCTCACCTGATGATAAGAAAGTAAATTTTGAATACGAGAGGTTTAAGAATTTCATTTCACCGTTAGTAGCTATTGCGTCAAATAATGGGTTTCAAAAACTATAAATCAGTAATCAATCAGTATCTCCCCCTGCCTTCTTGATATTTGTAAAGGCCTGCATTGCCCAATCCATCAAATCTTTAATATGAGACATATCTGTATATAGCTCTTCCTTAGATAAAGTTATTCCGTAACGAAACGATGTACTACCAGGATCTACACTGTGAAAGGATAATATCAAATTTTGAAGCCATATCGGCACTTCCTGTGACCATTTTTTCTTTAATAATACTTTCAATTTGTCCAACAGATACTTCAAATCATGTCCTCTCTGTCCTACGACCGATTTTAGATACAGTTCCAAAGCATGTCTGTAAGAATACATTGCAGGCTGGAATAAATCGCGCTGCTCATAATTTCCCAGCCCTATTTCAATCAGGCGGTCACCAGCTAGCTTGAAGGAATTGGCAGATTCATAGAATCCCCCTAATTCAAATTCTCCACCGAACACTACACCTTGCCAGGTCTCGTCAATATCATTTGGCATAGGGACAAATACCGGCACCAGCGCCTTAATAGTATTATCAATAGGTAGGTTATCATACTGGCTGTTAATATTGAGTCCCATCTTGATACATTCAATGTCCGGTTCATCTTCCCAATATAAATATATATAGCAAAATACACGAACATCCTCGATAGTAAAGAACCTGCTCTTGCCTTTCACTGGATTTGCGTTCGCACTGAGGTAAGTCTTAAATAGATAACACCATTTTTTTATTGTATCAATATTAGTTTCAAGCATTCTCGCCGTTTCTGCAACTCCGAAAGTTTTCACATACATTTATTCTGAGTAAAAATCTTTATTACTTGTTTAACCACTTTTTTATTAAATAGTATTTAACCCTAATTCTTTCAAAAATTTATTATGTAGATCAGTGTTAGTTTTAATTTTCTCGTCTACCTCTGCTAATTTTCTATTCACATCTTCTAAGTCAATTTGAACGTCATCTACTGCAGTACTTACATATCTTGATATATTAAGATTAAAACCATTCTTCTCAATTTCACCCATGGAAACCCTACGTGCGTACCTTTCAACATTGTCAGGTCTGAATTGATAGGTGTCTACAATTCTCTGAATATGTTCAGATTCTAAATAATTCTGCCTTTTTCCTGGCTTGTATTGTTCTGAAGCATTAATAAACAAGATATCATCTTGCTTTTTACATTTCTTTAAAACCAAAATACAAACGGGAATACCTGTGGAATAAAATAAGTTAGAAGGTAATCCAATAATTGTATCAATATGGTTATCTTTCAAAAGTTTAGTTCTAATACGTTCCTCTGCTCCTCCACGAAATAAAACACCATGTGGTAATATGATAGCCATCGTACCCTCATCACTCAGAAAATGAAAGCCATGCAATAAAAATGCAAAGTCAGCAGCAGATTTAGGAGCCAATCCATGACTTTTAAAGCGAAAATCTTCAGCCATAGTATCGTTTGGTTCCCAACGTAAGCTAAACGGCGGATTAGCTACAATAGCATCAAATTTTATCTTCTTACTCGGGTTCATCTCATTCAATAAATCCCAGTGATTGAGCAAAGTGTCTCCATGGAATATCTCAAACTCGGTATCTTTCATACCGTGTAAAAGCATATTCATTCGAGCAAGGTTATAAGTAGTGATATTTTTTTCTTGCCCGTATATTTTATTAATGGTTCCTCCTTTTGATTTAATTTGCTTTCTAACATTCAATAATAGAGAGCCAGACCCACATGCAAAATCCAATACTTTGTCTAATTTATCTTTCTTTCCTGATGAGGGATTTTGACTATCAAGCGTCACTATTTCTGAAAGAATGGTTGAAATTTGCTGAGGTGTATAAAATTCACCAGCTTTTTTACCTGAACCAGCTGCGAACTGACCAATCAAATACTCATAAGCATCACCTAAAGTATCTGTATCGGTAGAAAAATCAGCTATACCTTCCGAAATTTTCTGAATAATATTACAAAGTGCTTTATTCCTTTCTGTATTAGTTTTACCTAATTTATCAGAGTTTAGATTGATTTCGGAGAATAGTCCTTGAAAGGCACTGTCGAAAGATTCGTCCTGTATATACTTAAAGCCTTTATTTAATGTAGGCAATAATTCATCATCATGAGTTCGTGCCATTTCCGTGATATTACTCCACAAATACTGAGGTTTTATCACATAGTGAACCTTTCTTCTCATTTGCTTTTCAAATTCATCTATGTCATCATTATTACCTTCATACCATAGCTGAAGTGGTGTTGTTACACCAAATTCAGAAACAATATTTGAATCCGTTTGAGGGTAATCGTAACCTAATTCTTTTTTAGCGGCTTCTTCATAATTACTCGATAAATATCTTAAAAAAAGAAAGGACAGCATATAATCACGGAAATCATCCGCATTCATTGCTCCTCGTAGTTCATTTGCTATATTCCAAAGGGTTTTACCCAGTTGTTGTTGCTCTTTTTGTGTCATTTTAACTGTTTGATTGATCAGGTTCCACTGTGGGAACTACTTCATTTAATACTGCCGGAACGGCTTGTTCTACTTCTGGTTGTTGAGTTTCTATTGCCGCCACTTCTTCTTCAAAAATTAATGGAAAATAAAATTCATACTTATTCAAAAAACCTTGCAAGATTTTTTTAAATAGTTCTTTATTGTCATCACCCATTTCGACAGGATCGAATATTGAGTATTTGCCGTGACTAAAGAGTTGTAAAGCCCTTTCAAAAAGGACTTCATCTTCTAATCCATCGATACATTTATCTATTTTATCATAACCAAAAAACGTAGCTGTCTTTTCTAAAACGCTTCTTAATGAATTAAAATGATAAGTATATATTTTATTAGATTCGGCAATTTTCTTCAGTTCACTAAGTGTAGCTATGTGATGGAAAAATGGAGTGTCATTAGTGTCCTGCAAAGCATATCCACTAGGTTTTTTACAATGCAAAAAGTAACGTTTGTTTTTTACCTTTCTTCCGAATTCATTATACAATACATTGAAAAATAGACTATGGTGCGTGGAAATTACCGTTTTAAGTTCATTACCCTCTGTTGTTAGTAAATTGCATAAATCACAAGCAACTGCAATTGCATTATTCTCGTCAAGGGACGAAATTGGGTCGTCAATGTAAATATATTTCACCCAGCTATAGGCAGGGTCTTTATCAATGGCTAATTGACAAATAGCAAGAAAAAAGCACCAAATAAATAATGTTTCTTCGCCTCTAGAAATCTTAATATTTTCAATGGTTTGTTCATGTCCATCGACTACGATACTTCTGGAAAAAGTTACCGTAGAGGTATCATAATCAATATCAAATTTTAAATCTACATAATTATTGAAAAATGCTTCAATTTTAACATCAAGGTCTAGCTCGTGTAGACCATCGAAAAATGCTGAATCGGCATTTAGTTTTAATTCTCTGTTTGTGTCATTTTCTAAATCGTTATTCCAAGAAAATAAATCTTCGGTAAAAGCATTGAAATACAAAGTATCTCTACTTGTTACATTCCCATCTGCATCAAATTCTTTTCCTGCTTGTTTAAAATCCATTGAGAGTCGGGTTTTACCTGTCCCATTATGGGCAAAAAAAAGAATTAAGTCTTTCATTGGGCGATGATCGCCCGTTAAATCCTTTCTGAAATGCTGAGCAACTTCATCTAGGGTAGTAAAATTGATTAAGTCGTTTTTATTGCTCATTCTCTAGTCGTTCATTTTTGGAAATAGACTTTGTATCAATCCCCTTTTATGTAATTTTAATTGATCTATTTTATCTATTTGGGCTGAGATTAACTCGTCTAAAGTTGATAAACACAAAGCGATTTTTTCTTGCTCTCTTCTGGATGGAATAAAAACAATATAATTCAACATAGCTTCTTTATCGCCACGAGGCATTTTTACACCTTTAGCACTTTTCATCACATAATTAATGAATATGTCATTTTTTAGAATAAACTCCAAAAAGTCACAAGACACGTCAGAACCTGACCGAAAAACTAGGACATCATTAGAAGCTCCTCCACTTTTATTAGCTTTCCAAACTTTGTTTAGATAAGGACGAATGTTAGAAATTAGAATGTCTCCACTTTTAAATTTTGTAAAATTACCAGTTGAAGGAAGTTTTGAAGCATTGGAAATACCCCTAAAACCTGATAACATATTTTCTGTACTGATGTAAGACTCAAGATTTAGTTCATTAATTGCTACTTTTTCATTCACAAAAAATGCCACTTCTTTATCACCTAATTTTTTTAATCTCCAATCCTCATCATTTTCAAATTCGGGAAAACGATGTCTTGGTTTTGTTTCTCCTTGTTGTGGAAAAAGGTTTTGTAATAATCCATTCTTGTGGTCATTTAATAAATCCAGCTTTTGATTGTGTGCATCAATAGCATTCTCTAAAAAAGAGATACAGTTTGCTATTTTTTGTTGTTCTAATGAATTTGGTATGACTAATTCTAATTTTCTTATCTGAGAAACTGCAACCACATTTTTTATTGCCCCACCAGCTGATTGTGATAAAAGCTTGTTCTGATTCTCCTCTGTTTCTAAACTTATCTTGACAAAGGAATTATCATAGCCCTTCTTTACCGTAAGTTTAAGTAATGCTTGATTAATTACTCCTTGCTCATAATTTGTGGGAATCATTGCAAACTTTCCCATTGTTCCAGAGCAACTCATAATCAGGTCGCCTGGTTTTACAGAAAACCTTTTTAATTCTTTATATTTTTCTTCATTTATTCGATACCTAAATGAACCAAATTCACTGTAGATTGCATGTGATTGTTCATAAACTGCAAATCCGTCATTTACAAAAATTTCTTTTTTTAATGCTCCACCAAAAGGGCCACGCACTAAAGTACAAATCTTTTCAAGTGGCTTTGCTTTCCAATCGTCGTCATTCTTAAATTCAGGAAAACGCAATTCGGGTATCAATGTATGTTCTTTATTCATAAGCTGCTAATCCTGCTATTTCACGCCCTTGGGCTAATTTTTTTAACTGCGGTACTAAATCTTCCATTAATGCCAATTCTCTCACTCTACGCTCTTTCCAGTTCAATTCTAACGGTTCTAATAGATCTGTTAGCTTTTCGCCATCGAAAATCATTCTAGTAATAATTATTTCTACAAAAGCTTTTAAATCTGTGGTTTGGAGTCCGTATTTTATTGCTATTGCTGCTAATTCCTGATTGTATTTTTCATCTTTAAAAGCATCGTACATATTTTTTAACTCTTCAGCAGTATGACCAATTGTCCAATCCAGAGCACTGATAAACTCCGTCAAATCTATTTGCTCTTCCATTAGGTTAGAGTTAGCACTTAACAGACTGATGACCTGTGCTTTTGTCATTTTCTGTTTTGAGGCTTTTTTCTGGATGCTATCAGCAATCAAATTCATGATGTAGTCATAATCAATCACAGCAGAAGCAAATAAAACGAACTCAAAATCCAATTGCTGAATTTCTTCCGGTGCATTATCTCCCTCTTTTTCCTGCCGTTTTTGAAATTGTTTTGCTGTTTCTATATAAGAGCTTCGGAAATCCTGAAAAGTATCTTTTGGCAAAAGAGATTCAATTTTTGCTCTTTGCTCATCATTCAAATCTGTAAATTGATCTAGCTGTAACTTAAAACGCTGTACTTCTTTGAAGTTGTCTATAAAAGCTATTTTTGCTGCATCGCCTTTTAGATTGTAAACTTCATCAGGTTCCAATGAAAGACTGTTGTCTTCCATAAACTTGCTCAATTTTTCTATTGCCACTTTAAACTTATCCATGACAACTGGAGCAGGATCTACCAGCCATATTTCTCTTGGATTATTTACTTTTTCACCAGAAAATAAAGCAATTGCTTGATTTACTTCATCCTGCTGTGACCGAAAATCGAGAATATTACCGTACGGTTTGGTATCATTCAAAACTCGATTTGTTCTTGAAAAAGCTTGAATAAGACCGTGATATTTTAGGTTTTTATCTACATACAGTGTATTCAGGTATTTAGAATCAAAACCAGTAAGTAGCATATCAACGACTATTGTAATATCAATCTTTTGTTTATGGGCATATTCTTTATTACTGTATTTCTGATCTTTGATTCGCCTTTGAATATCCTGATAGTATATGTCAAATTCGTTGATGGTATGATTTGTCCCAAACTGCTTATTATAATCAGATATGATACCTGTCAACGCTTTTTTCTTTTCCTCAGGATTGTGTTTGTTGTCTTCTTTTTCCTGCGTTAGATCATCCTGAAGCTGTTTGATGTCCGCTGCATTCTTTTGACTTTGTTGGTCGCCTTCTTTGGCTATAAGTTGTGCTGGAGGAGAAAATACACAAGCTATATTTAAAGATGAATAATTAGGATCGTTCGAATATTTCCTTTCCTGAATTTCTTTAAATAAGCGATGATACTCAATAGCACTATTAATGGATGATGTTGCCAAAACAGCATTAAATTTCCTGTTGTTAGTTGCGGCCTCATGTTTTTCTAAAATGGCTTCTACCACTGCTTGTTGTGCTATAGCTTCTCCGGGCTTTGCATTTTGACTGCCTTGACCTTTGAAATAATCTATATGAAAACGAAGAACGTTCTTGTCTTCTATGGCATGGGTAATGGTATAAGCATGCAATTCCTTCTCAAAGATATCCTTGGTAGTTTTGTATGATCCATATTCACCTTCCCGAATATTGTATGTTGCATTATCATCAAAAATTGGTGTACCAGTGAAGCCGAATAACTGAGCATTAGGAAAAAATTCCTTTATTGCTTTATGGTTATCTCCAAATTGCGAACGATGACATTCATCAAAAATAAAAACGATGCGTTTATTTCTTAAGGACTCTAAGCGTTCTTTGTAATTTTTCTTATTAGTTCCATCAAGAGCCAATCCTAATTTTTGTATGGTAGTGACTATTACTTTATCTGCATAGTCGGAAGAAAGTAATCGCTTTACCAATGTTTCGGTATTGGTATTCTCTTCGACACTTCCTTCTTGAAATTTATTAAATTCTTCACGTGTTTGTCGATCAAGGTCTTTACGGTCAACTACAAACAAACACTTTTCAACCTCAGGATTACTTTTTAATAAGGTAGACGCTTTAAAAGAAGTTAGGGTTTTCCCACTACCAGTTGTGTGCCATATATAGCCATTTCCTCTATTGTCTTTAATACAATCAACAATTGCTTTTACTGCGTAGATTTGGTAAGGTCGCATTACTAGTAATTTTTGCTCACTTTCAACCAAGACCATATATTTACTAATCATTTCACCAAGCGTACATTTTGTCAAAAACTTTTCAGCGAAATCGTGTAAATTATTAATCTTCTTATTATTGATGTCTGCTAGCTCATAAACAGGAAGAAATTGTTCATCGGCGTTAAATGCAAAGTGTTGATTTTTGTTATTGGCAAAGTAAAGTGTTCTACCTCCATTACTAACAATAAATAATTGCATGTAACAAAGCAAGGAATTACTGTATCCATTACCAGGTTCATTTTTGTAATCAACAATTTGCTGCATAGCTTTCCGGTGAGAGATATCTCCTTTTTTAAGTTCAACTTGAACCACAGGTAAACCATTAATGAGCAAAATAATATCATATCGCTGATGGCTATTTTCGGTATTAACTCGTAATTGATTTATAACTTCGAAATCGTTCTTACACCATTGTTTATTATTTACCAGAGTGTAGTGTAATGGAGTGCCATCTTCTCGTTGAAAATACTGTCTTTCACGTAGTAGCTTAGAAGCCTCAAAAACGTCTGGGTTTATTATTTCTTCCCGCAAACGCAAGAATTCATTATCTGTCAACCTTACGCGGTTCAAAGCCTCGAATTTCTGGCGGAAATTTGATTCCAGTGATTTTCTATCAACAACTTCAGGTCGATATATATATTTGAGCCCTTTTAGCTGCTCAATTAAATTAAGTTCAATTTGGTTTTCTTTACTCATTTAAATCTCCTTTCAATAAATCTTTTGGATTAACTTCTAGTATCCTGGCAATTTCGTAAAGAATTTCAAGCCTTGGCTGCTGGCGGTTCTGAACGTATCCATTGACCATATTATAGCTTTTACCAAGCTTTTCAGCAAGCCACGTTTGTTTTATTCCTTTCTCATCGAGCACTTCCTTTATTCGGTTCATGTCGGTATAAATTTAAAATGCTAAAATAGTTTTTTTAATTTATTATCTCGAAAAACAATATAAAAACACCACAAATAAAATGTACTGATATATAAAATAAATACGATAAGATGTTCTGTAATTTACCTTTTGGCAATTATTTTTTGTAAATCATCAATTGTTGGATACGTGTTGTCACTTCTTTTACGATGAAGCATTCTGTGGCAATTTGGGCAAACCATAGCTAAATCCTCAACGCGAGTACTTCTAATACCACCTTTGGCAATTGGTTCAATATGGTGGCATTCAATAAAGCCTTCTCCATGACCAGGATACTCTTTCTCAAAATCGAATTTACAAACGCAACAAAATAGTTTACTTTCTTGCTTGGCTTTTTGTTTAGCAAGTTTAATTATAAGACGGTTTCTTTCTTTATATCGATGAAGTTTTTCTCGAACTCCTTCTGCACCCTCAATTACTTCGATGTTATAGTTAGACAAACTATTATAAACAAAATCTATATTAATTAAATTATGTAAAATCTCCATATTGAAACTGTTCCATATAGATTCCTGAACTTCCAACTGGGTAGCATTCTTATCATAGTACTTCAAATTAGAAATATCGCAGATTTGGCCTCTAGCTGTATGTTTAAAATTATATTCTGACCCTGTTGGTGTTAAATTATTATTTTTAGCTAATACGGCCATCATCCTTGCGTACGGATGAGTTGCATTATTCTCAACTTTATAAGCCCTTAATTCGACAGGAATAACTAAGTGTGTAAAGTAATAAGTGTGTTTACGACCAATATTCAATTTTTGAAAGAGTACAATTATGTCATTATTTGTTACCTTTTCATAATTGGTTGGATACCATCTTATATTATTCGGAAAATGTAGTGGAAAAATATCCCCAGCTTCCTGCTCCATATAAGCCAAACTGTTGCCACCATCTCGGGTAACACTCTTTATGTATTTGATCTGCGATGGTTGAAACATAAAAGTTTACTAAATAAATTAATCTCTTTTTAATTTTTCTATATCTTCGACTAGATCATATTCTTTCTTATGAACTTTTTTACTGTTCAGATCTATTTTAACCGTCTCAATAAAGTCCTTAAAATCATTATTCATTGCTAGTTTATTAATGGTTTCCAAGTCTATATTTTTACGGTGCTTTGCGGGAATAATAATATCTGATGAATGTGGATCTTCTATATCAAGTTGTATAACTCCAACCCCAAATGAATTACAAAGCCTGGACAATTCATTAAAAAAATCTTCATTTTCTGAAATTTGAGCAGCAACTAAGTAGGCTTCGTTTGCCCAAGAAGAGTTAGAGACACATTGAAAAAAGCTCTCCCTCAAATTACCAAAATTCAGTTCTCTTTTTATTTCGAAAGAAAATAGCTCAATTGCCCTGATACCAATCGAATTACTAAAATCATAAACTTCGGGTTTCCAGTCCTCCATTAAAAAAGAGCATCCTACCATATCCGGGTGTACCCATTCTCCGAACTCTTTCTTATTAGAAACATGATGCTTAATGGTTTTTGTATAGCAATTCAAATGGTAATAAGCATAATATGTCAAATACCTGTGTAAGTCCTTTTCAAGATACTCAAGCTTTTTCTTTTTGGCAGGACTTATCTCGCTCGGAAGAGTAGTGTCATCTACATTAATTACAGTGGCCATCGATTTTAAATAAAACTTCTTAGGTCTTGAATCTGTTTTAGAAAAAATTGATTTCGGATTGTCTTTACTGCTGACATAAATTTGGGCACCTAGCGTTGACCAAGGAGTCTTACCCTGAGAATTTAGTTGCTTGTCATAACCTTTCTTTAGAGCAATATTCCATATTTCGTTTGATGTCAAAGGTTTTTGCTCCTCTTTTAGTACCAGTTCAGCTAATTCTAGAAATGTCATTAATTAAGTTATTTGGAAGATCAGTAATTAAACGAATATAATAATTTTACTGATTTGTTACGTCCATATCTAAGTAGATATAGAAGATAATTAGCCCTGAAAATAAGTTATATTCTAAAATTATTAAATTTGGAATAATCAAAATCAGTGATTTTTTGACCAAGTTCTTCCTTTACAAATCTATTCGAATATCTTGTCAAAGCACTATATCCCATTGTTAATTCTTTCTATTATTCGCTCGTAATATCCCATCTTAAAATTACCCTGCAGTCGTTCTGAAATAATCTCTACTCCATTTATAGTGAACATTTCGAGCTTATGTATTGAAGCTTTTTCATATTTTTTTGGGTAGAAATATATTATTCTGTTATTTACAGGAAATCTATTTTCAGCAATTACTCTCGCGCGATAAGTTAATAACCACCAAAGGTGCATTTCTACAAAATCCAAGTTAAGTCCAATGATGTAAATATCATGAGTAAAGAACAAGTCAATCCAACTCTCATAACTTAAATTATCATCCTTTATCCGCTTACTTAATGGAAGAAAGTCTTTTTTCTTATATATTCCTTTTGTTCCTGTTGCTACATAATTTCGCATTTGTTGAAGGTAACCGCTATAATGTTCATACCCCAAAGTTATTGTACCAGGAACAGACTGGCTTCCATGAATATGCCAAATTTTATGATTTATCGTTTTATGATAACGAAAGATGTTATATGAACTTTCTTTTATAAAACCACTATTGTAACATCTTTTCGGATCTAAACCTGCCGTTTTTTCAAATGAGAGATCATAATTTGTGGTCATTATATTCTCAATTCCTAATCCTAATAGAAACTCATGCAATTTATTAGGATTAAGTTTTCTTGTATTTGCCGCAATGTATTTCTTTAATCTGCTTTCCGGGGTATTGTGTGCTCTTCTCGAACTAAGGTAAATTTCTTCATAGAGCATTGGAAATGGTTTATTCAATTGATTTATTTTTATATCAATTTTAGCATATTCTAAGAGACCTTTAATTAAGTCATTCCAAGAATAAGATTCTGTGGCATTATTGATATCATTTCCAACAAGAAGAGCTTTAGTGTTCATGTCTTAATCTTATAAATATTAGTTAGCTGATCATATAATTATTTATATAGCTACAGAACGTGATTCTGATTAAATATTTTCTTGGCGAGTAGTAATTCTTTTTCAATTTCGTCAATTGGTGGATATAATAATTCATGTGGCATTGGTAAGAAGAAATTATCCCAAAAATCTCCATTGGTATTATCGACAAAAAATTTTGCTACCATTCTATTTGCTAAATTATCATCATTACTTTTCGTTGGAAGAACTGGATATTTCCCAACCAAATAACCTTCTTGATATCTTGGCCTAAGAGCATTTACAGGGACAACATTCTGTAGTTTTATTAATACAATACCTAAATCAGCAAAGTAAGATATACTTTGATTAGGATAAGGCAATCCAAACACATACACATAGCCTGTATCCGAATCCTTTAATGCAAAAGTCGCGGCAACACGAAGGGATTGGGTAATATCTATAAACGGAGTCGGTAAAATATCGTAGTGCTGAAATAACGAGTAATAATGCTCAGTAAAATAATGTTTCTTCTTTGTTACTAATGCAACCATATTAGCTAAATCGTCATAACGCCTTTGAACCTGGGTTTGCTTAATCGAATGTTTTAATGTACCGTCATTTTTCCTCTCCGGGCGGCATATAGTAGGATAGATAATTGTTTTTGGAATTCTATCTTGATAATAAGCTGCTTGATTGCTTTTGTAGTCCCTTGTTTGCCCCCTATAATACATTTCGTAATTTTTGTTACTTAATGTTACATGCGCTACTTCATCAATCAGTTCCCTAAAAGACTTTACAGGAAAACCTTCAGAGGCACGCACTCGGTTAACAGTAGCATCCATCCTTTCCCACGTTTGCTTTGGCTCCATCGTAAAACGGAAAAACCCTGCTTCAGATGGTTTTGGTCTGTAAACAGTTTTTTGGAATGGCGAAAAAAGTTTTCCTTCTATTGGTCGCATAGTTGTTCCATTGCTTTTAACTCTTCTAAACTTCCAATACCTAATTTTGCCAAGATTTCTTCCTGATGCCCTTGAAGTTGAGCCATCTCAAAACTTTCTTGTTCTCCATCGAGTTCAATTATAGCATCATTACCAACTATTGTATGATCTTTAATTTTGTAGATTGAACATTCTCCTGCAACATAAAGACCAAGTTTTTTTGTTGCTTCAGGTGTAATAGCGATGTTAAACCCTTGACCTTGAACTCTTACACTTGGATAAAAAATCCCATCATAACCTTTTTTTACAGCAATTTCTGAAAATATCGCCGATATCATATAATCATAATCTCCATTGATTTCTTCTTTAGAAAATTCTTCAGCTAAATAGGTTTGAATAGTAAGTGACTTTTCTAACAAATCAGTCGGTACAGTCTTGCTAGCTATATTAAATGCCTCAACTAATTCGCAGGTAAAGCTGTTAGCATGAAAGTAAGAATCCTTATGTATAATTTCTATTAAATTCAAATCTTCATGAACAATCCATCGTCCCAAAGAAACTTTTTAATATCCAGATTTTTCCTTATCGCGAAGCATTGGTATAGTTTCAGCTACACCTATAACTCGCATATTATCAAGTTCTCCTTGATTTAGCTTTTCTGGTACGGCTGTTTCATAAAATATAGTCTGATGCGGTGTACTTGCCCTTTGGTAGGTTTTATTGTATTCTTGAGGTTTAAAAGAAAAATCTGCTTTCTTTGAATAACGCACATTTTCATTTTCATTCGGTCTTGCTCGCATCAAAGATTTACCTCTATGAAAAGTAACAGACATCGAAGCCATTACACCAATATTACTAAGTAATATTCTAATTTCTTGCTCAGCATACATAGTTAAATCTATCTCACGCAAACCTTTAATGACTTCTTGAATATTCATATCAATATGTGGTATATAAATGGCTAACGCACGTACCGCATACTGACCTGCCATATTCGGCTGCTTTTTCTCGCGCCTCGTCTTCGTTAAGGCATGATATCACTCTTTGCATATTTTCTCTACGCCTGTTTGTTTTCTCACATATAGAGTCAAAATTGCTAGTACAACCCTCTGGTGTAAAATCTCCTTCAAAAACATGAACCTCCTGAGTATCATGTCGGCTGTGGAAACTATAAGCTTTAACAGGAGCAGTATTTCTTTGTATAGCCATTTAAATATAAAATTTCTTAAAAATATTAAATAGCTATCACATGGATACAAGTATAATTACCTGTTTTACCATGCACGTAATTTTATAAAACAAAAAAAGATGCTTTCACATCTTAAATATTACTAGTTTCTCTTTCTTCTTTTTTTAAATTCTAATATTTCACTTTCAGTAATTGTTTCATAGACTTTTGCAAAGTCAGAAAGAGAATATCCCATCGCGTTTATTATCATTATTAAAGTAGAAGAACTAGGCTTTGAATTTGCATTAAACGTATCAGAAACTGTTCCTTTGCGCATATCAATAGCTAAAGCAATTTGATTGTAACTATCGGACAAAAGTTCGATGTCTTCACAATTAATAAGCTTACGCAAACTAGCGGCAGTCCTATATTTAATATTTTCTTCTAACTCTTTTTTCACAAATGCAATTAACAATATGTAGAAAAAATAATCGGTACGGTTTGTCGTACCGATTATTTTTAATATATTTGGCTTCAGTACTGGTTAAACAGTACTTGTTTTATTAAATTTGCGAAACTTCAACAATTACATGAAGCATTCGCTTTGAATCCCGCCATTGAAAACTGGTAATTTTTGCAACGGGGAGATAAGTGTAAATGCTCACGCCATATGGCGTGGGCTCACTTATTGTTGCACGGTATACCAGTACCTCAATGGCAATAAGCTGAGTTTAAACCCACGCCTCCTTTTTAGGAGACTGTTATCCTCATCTTATTTCTTAGCAATGTCTTTGTGTCGCATAGTAGCAATACTTCATGATGGACGCGTATAAGAAAAAATACTTTTCAATCCTTTCAGGTTCATATCCTTTGAACCCTGCGCGCCATGCCGCAATACCCGGAGCAGACTTCGGCCGTATTGGTAAAATAATAACTGACCTATTATTAACCAGTAAATACGTGTACCCATGAGAAACTGACCGAACTGACCAAACACAAAAAACCTTCTGCTGCTACTTGGCGGTGCTTGCAGAAGGCCATGATTAAACAAACTTTCGTTTCATTTAACAATTCAAAATTATGAAAATAATTTCATTGGATAAGGGCTGCTTTGCCTTTATTTTAGGGCTATTGCTGTGGTGCAGCCACATGCATGCCAATTATATCAATCCGTGTGTGGGCAAGGCTTTTTGGCAGTCAGCCATAACGGGTACCATTTCAGATGCCACAGGGCCGTTGCCGGGCGTAACAATTTATGTTAAGGGTACCTCCTCCTCTGCCGTGTCAGATGAAAATGGCCGCTATTCTATTGCAGCCGCTATAGGCGATACGCTTATATTTTCCTTTATAGGCTTTAAGGACAATGAGCAGGTGGTCAGCTCAGCTGTACTGGATGTCGTGCTTATTGAAGATACCGCGCAGCTTGAGGAAGTGGTTATTAATGCCGGGTATTACAAGGTGAAGGATAAGGAACGTACAGGCAGCATCGCAACGATAACCTCAAAAGATATCGAGAACCAACCTGTGACAAATGTCTTGGCAACCATGCAGGGGCGCATGGCAGGGGTCTCCATAACCCAGGAGAGCGGCGCGCCGGGGGGAGGCTTCCAGATCAGGATCAGGGGGCAGAACAGCCTGCGTACGGAAGGCAATGACCCGCTGTACATTATTGATGGTGTCCCCTTCTCTTCTGAAACGATCGGGTTTAGCCAGACCTCAGGTTTCAACCCGAGCATGACGGGCCCGCTTAATGGCATTAATCCTGCCGATATAGCCAGCATTGAGGTGTTAAAGGATGCCGATGCCACCGCTATATACGGCTCAAGGGGCGCCAATGGGGTGGTGCTGATTACAACAAAAAAAGGCAAGGTGGGAAAAACGACGGTAAATGTGACCGCCTCTACTTCAGCAGGCAGGGTTACTACCATGCTGGACCTGATGAATACAGAGCAGTACCTAGCTATGCGAAGGCAGGCCTATGTTAATGATGGCATCACGGAATATCCTGAATCAGCATATGACGTCAACGGGACGTGGGACCAAACCAGGTATACCGATTGGCAGAAGGAGCTCATCGGCGGTACTGCTCAGATAACCAACCTTCAGGCATCTGTGTCAGGCGGCAGCGAAACGACCCAATACCTTCTTTCAGCGGACTACAGGACAGAGACAACCGTAATGCCCGGCGACTACAGCTATGATAAGGGTTCTGTGTATTTTAATGCCAGCCATGGTAAGCCTGAGGATAAATTCAAGCTTGTATTCTCCAGCGGTTACAATGTCCAGAAAAATGGTATGCCGGCGACTGACCTGACAGCAATCTCACAGACACTCGCCCCTAATGCACCGGCACTGTACGACACTGAAGGCAACCTTAACTGGGAGAACGGGACGTGGAACAATCCCCTGGCAGCAATGCAACAGCAGTTTACAGCCAATATAAATACGCTGACTGCCAGCTCAGTGCTTTCATATGCCGTGACGCCTTCCCTTCTCGTAAAAGCGAACGTGGGCTATAACGAGGTTAAAAATGTGGAGAGCCGCAACATGCCATTTACTATATATAACCCTGCATACGGCCTGGATAGCGGGGACAGCAGCATTGATGTAAACAATACCTCAAGAAACTCCTGGATCATTGAGCCGCAGGCCAATTGGTCGGGCGAGGTTTTCAGGGGAAAGCTTGATGCACTGGCAGGCGCAACCTTCCAGAGGCAGCAATCGGACCGGCTCTTCCAGTTCGGCTATGGCTTCCCGAGTAACAGCATGATCCACAATCTAGCCGCTGCATCGCTGGTTTTTGTTTATACCAATGATAAGACTATCTATAAATATCAGGCATTTTTTGGCAGGGTCAATTACAACTGGGACGGGCGCTATATCATCAACCTGACTGGCAGGCGCGACGGTTCCAGCCGTTTCGGTCCCGGTAGGCGTTTTGCTAATTTTGGCGCGGTGGGAATGGCGTGGCTATTTTCAAACGAAAAGTTTTTGAAGGATAACACTATCTTAAGCTTCGGTAAGATACGTGGCAGTTTTGGCACCACAGGCAATGACCAGATAGGTGATTACCAGTATTTCAATACCTATGAAACCACTGGCGTAAGCTATGAGGGCATTATCGGACTGCAGCCTACACGGCTCTACAACCCCAACTTTGGCTGGGAGATCAACAGGAAGATAGAGGCAGCCCTTGAGCTTGGCTTCTTAAAAGACCGCATCTTTGTGACAGCCGCATGGTACAGGAACAGGTCCTCGAACCAGCTTGTGGGCATTCCCCTGCCCGGGACTACCGGGTTTAGCTCACTGACGGCCAATCTGGGCGCAACAGTGGAAAACAGTGGGTTGGAATTCACCTTGCGTACCGTTAACATTGACAGCAAATCCCTGAACTGGACAACATCATTTAATATAGCGGCTAACAGGAACAAGCTGGTGGCTTACCCCGGCCTGGAAACTTCACCCTATGCGACCACCTATACCATCGGTGAGTCATTAAGCAGCACGCATCTATATCAATTGAACGGTGTCAATACCGGGACAGGGATTTACGAATTCAACGATTTCAATGGGGACGGTACAGTCAGTTCTCTGGACGACCGCAAAGTCGTTGCCGACCTTACCCCAAAATTCTTCGGTGGCCTGCAGAACCAGGTCAGTTATAAAGGCTTCAGCCTGGATTTCCTTTTCCAGTTCGTTAAACAGCAGAATCTTTTGCTGCCTTCTGGGCCTCCAGGAACAGCAATCAACCAGGAAGCGGGCATGATGGACAGCTGGCAGCAGCCGGGCGATAATGCGCCGGGGCAGCGTTTTACAACCGGTGTCAATGATGATGCCTTCAATGCATTTTACAGGTATTCGGCAAGTACAGGGGTGCTTAAGGATGCCTCTTATATCCGGCTAAAAAATATCGCTGTCAGCTATGACGTGCCGGCACATTTCCTTGACGGGGTGCGCTTGAAGCTTTTTGCGCAGGGGCAGAACCTTTTCACGATCACCCCATACCAGCATGGGGACCCTGAACTCCGCTATGCTAGTTTCCTCCCTCCTTTACGTGTCTATACGGCAGGTGTACAGGTCTCATTTTAAATACATACACGATGAAAAAAATTAGATTATCCGTTTGTGTCGCACTTGCTTTCTTATTTATGGCATCCTGCGATGATTTTGTTGATGTGGATCTTCCGGATTCACTTTTAACCGGGCCCCAGGTATTTGACGATGCAAGTACAGTGGAAGCCGCTATGTCCGACATTTACTCAAAGCTAAGGGATGAGGGGATGCTTAACGGAAGCGGGTCCGGAGGGGGTGCTTCCTTTGGCCTGTATGCTGACGAGCTGAAAGGATATTATGAAGCCGGGAACCCGCTGGACAATATATTTACTAATACGTTGCTCCCGTCCAACCCTGCTGTGCAGACCTTCTGGAGCCGTTCGTATCACCATATCTATTGTGCTAATGCTGTCATTGAGGGTGTTGCAGCTTCCGCTTCGCTGAGCGAGGCCGAAAAAGCCAGGTTTACGAGTGAGGCATTATTTGTGCGTGCAATGGTTCATTTTTACCTGGTCAATATTTTCGGCGATGTCCCTTATATAAGCACAACGGACTTCGTGCAGAACAGCCATGCCGTACGTATGGGTTCAGCTGAAGTTTACGGCTACATAATCGAGGACCTTTCGCTCGCAATTGGGCTCCTCCCTACGGAGTATGTCAGCACTGAAAGGGCAAGGCCCAACCGCGCCGCCGCGTATGCGATGCTTGCCAGGGCATATCTCTACTCCCAGCAGTGGGCTGAGGCTGCCGACGCGGCATCAGCCGTCCTTAATGCCCCCGACTATACAATCGAAGAAGACCTGGATGCCGTTTTCCTGAAGGAAGCCCGATCTACTATCTGGCAGTTCAAGCCAAAGATCACAGGGGATAATGCCGATGAAGGCGGAGCTTACATATTTGTCAGCACCCCGCCACCTTCGATGTCGCTAAGGGAAGACTTCATAAGTGCTTTCGAGCCGGGAGACCTTCGCCGCGAACATTGGACAAAGTCCCTGACATCAGATGCCTCGACATGGTACCATGCGTATAAGTATAAGCAGAACACCAATACAGGCACTTCACTGGAATATTCTGTAGTACTCCGTATCGAGGAGCAATTCCTGATCCGTGCGGAGGCGCGGGCCCGGCAGGGAGACCTGCTTGGGGCGCAGGAAGACCTCAATATTATTCGGCAAAGGGCAGGCCTGCCTGATGTGGTGGCAGGCAGTGCTGCTGAACTGATCGAGGCTGTAATGCGGGAAAGGCGTTTTGAACTGTTTACCGAGTACGGGCATAGGTTTTTTGACCTGAAGCGCAGCCAGACTGTCGATGCCGTGCTGTCTGCGGTGAAGCCCGGATGGAATATCACTGATGCTTTGTGGCCTTTACCCGATACCGAACTGTTGGCTAATCCGGGCCTTGCCCCGCAAAACCCAGGTTATTGATGAAAGTATTTATGACAAAGCTGTCTTACCTATCCGTCTGGCTGGCTGTTTTTTTAGTTGAGTTAGTTCCCTGCCCTGCCATAGGGCAGGGTTTTGCTAAAAAGCAGCTTACTCCCGCGGATTACGCAAAATGGGGTACATTACGCAGCGAGGCAATATCAGATGATGGCGCCTGGATAAGCTACCGCATATCGTATGCTTCAGGGACAGACACGCTATTTGTAAAAAGTATCCGTACAGGCAAAACCTATAGCTTTCCGGAAGCACTCGGGGGCAGGTTCGTCGGGTTAGATCATTTCGCTTCGCTTAATGGAGGCAGCCTTAAGATAACTGCGCTTGCCAACGGAAGGCAGATCCACATCCCATATGTTACTGCTTTTGATGTAGCGAAAAATGGAATCCACATACTCGCTAATCAGGACAATGGAAATAGCTCCCAATCGCTGCTGGTATGCACCCGAAATGGCGAAGTACAGGCCAGGCTGCAGGACATAAGGTCGTATAGTTTAAGTAATGGAAAAGAGGCGTTGCTCTACTGCGTTGGTAGTAGCAAAGGGCATAGCGTCGGGATACTGGATTTGGTGAATCCCCGTAAGAATAAGGTGCTGCTCTCAGGGTCGGTGCACGCTTTTGATAAGCTTACCTGGAGCGACGATGGTACTGCAGTGGCATTTCAGGCAAATCCTAACGCCAGGAGTCACCAGGCGGCAAAACTGTATTTGTACCTGCGGGATAAAGCAACGCTTTATCACATCACTGATGGCCAGGGAAGCCCGATATCGGGAGGCCGAAAAATTTCCGCTGATACAGGGTTAAGAATAAGAATCAGCAGCGACAACAAGCTTGTCTTTTTTGGTATTGATTACTATGCGGATTATGCTTTGGATAGCTTGCCCGATAATGTTGAGGTATGGAAGGCCGATGATACGCTATTGTATCCGATGCGGCGGGAGGTAGTGCTTTCGGGAAAGAAGCCTGCAGCTTTGGCGGTATGGGATGCCGAGTCAAACAAAGTGCTGAAATTATCGAAGCGCCCCCATCGCTGGGCATTGCTCACTGCGGATGCCAGACACGCGGTTTTGCCGGGAAATATTGTAGAATCAGGCAGGTTTGCCGACACTCCATCCAGAAACTATTACCTTACCGATACGCGTAGTGGCGATACTGTAATGCTGGGAATATTGCAGGGACACGAAGCCTATTTCAGCACGAGTCCAGATGGAAGATTTATAGCCTACTTCAGGGAACACAACTGGTGGGTTTATGATATAAAGGGCCGGAAGCATATCAATATTACTGCAGGCATTGATACTGTATGGGACACAGCTGCGGCAGACCCCGACGATACCATATACCCCTTTGGGGTGGCGGGATGGACGGGGGAAGGGAATATTCTTATTTATGATACCAATGATATTTGGTTGGTTTCCCCACGGAAACAAGGAAGGGAAAGGCTGACAAAGGGCAGGGACTCAAAGATCACCTTTCGCCTGGCGTCCGACGCAAATACAGAAGAGCACTATAAGGGATATGCTGCCTATTCAGGCCGGATAATAGATGTAAGCCAAAGGCTGTTTATATCCGCAAGACATCACCACAATGGTGAAAGGTCCTTTTATATGCTCATGCCCGGAGGCAGGCTGAAGCTGCTTACCGCAGGAAAAAAAAATGTGGACAGGATGTGGGTAACAAAGTCTGGAAACGGTATCATGTTTGAAGCGCAGGATTTCGAAACCCCGCCACATATCGTATATAAGGATCTTAAAGGCGACTCGGAAAAGACAGTTGCCGTCAGCAATGCGCACCATAATAAATATTTCTGGGGACACGCCGAAAGGATTTCTTATACAGTAGGCGGCGATACCCTGAGCGCTGCGCTGATCTATCCGGCAAACTACAAAAGCGGGACAGCTTATCCGATGATTGTCTACATATATGAAAAGATGTCGCAGGAAGGTTTCGTCTATGTAAATCCCTCCCGGTTTAATAGTATCGGTCTTAATATTGCCAACCTCGCTGCTGATGGATATTTTGTACTCCTTCCCGATATCCGCTATCGTGATGGGGAACCCGGTGAATCCGCACTGCATTGTGTGATTGCAGCGGTAGAAAAAGCTGTTGCTACAGCTAGCATAGACAACGGCAGGATTGGATTGGCAGGGCATTCATTCGGCGGTTATGAAACTAACTATATTCTTACCCGGACTGACATCTTTGCCGCAGCAGTAAGCGGTGCCTCAATAGCGGATCCTATAAGCAGCTATCTCTCCTACAGCCCTAGTACCGGCCTAATCGATTACTGGCGCTATGAGGACCATCAATTCCGCATAGGGAAGCCGCTATATGAAGATACTGCAAAATATTTGTCAAACTCACCTGTACTCCACGCAGCAAATATTTCCACGCCCCTATTGACATGGGCAGGTAAGGACGACCCAATAGTAAGGCCAGCCCAAAGCCTTCAGATGTATGCCGCTTTACGCAGGCTTGGTCGCAGGCATGTGATGCTGCTGTACCCAGGTGAAGGCCACACATTGAATAACAAAGAAAACCAGGCTGACCTCACGACAAGGATACAGGATTGGTTTAATCATTTTCTGAAAGATGAACCTGCCCAGTGGATTGATATGGAGTGATATAATAATGCAGTTCCTCTTTGTGAGGAACTGCATTTCTCCACTTCTATGGATCTAAGGTGTGGGTACCCTGTAAAGCTGCACAGAGCACTGGCCAGCGCCATTCTTAATGAATACCTGCTTGGCATCCGAAGACATACATACCGGTGTTCCAGAAGTAGTCCTACAGTTGAGGTTTAACCTTTCGCTACAATTGTTTGCATCGGGGTTATGTACCCAACCGTTTATCAGCACGGTCCCGTCTGCGGGTGTACTGCTACCTGTAGTGCTTACCGCACCTGCACTTGCCAATGCAAATGCTGCTACCGGCAAGACCATTTTTAAAATTGCTTTCATAATGTTCAAATATAATTTTGATCTACTCTCTTCAAGGTTTTCGATCTTCCCCTTTTTACCGGCCGGTAAATTCGTATCTGGCATTGCCAGTTATTTATTGTTTAGCGAATAGCAATGAAGATGATAGCCAAGCAGTACATATAGCTTTGACCCATAGGCCATCAGGCCATTCATTTTTAATTCTCCCGCTTTATAGATGTAAATGCTCGAGCGGTAGGTGTTGTCCGTAATATTATAGATATCTACAATAGAAGCTTGCTTCCACATTTCTTTGTCTTCGAATCGCCCCGGGATAGCAGAATTGACGTAGAGCAGTCCATCTGCGGCAGTTGACTGGACATTCACAATAGTAGGGGGCGCAGCGAGCTTCCGCTCTCCCCTTTCTTTGAGGTATGCAACTTTAAGCTTTGCCTTTGAAATGGTATCGATGGTCTTTCCTTCATAAAGAAGGGCTAGTTTATTATCCATAACCAGGAACTGGTTCCTGTAATAATAGAGATATAGCAGCTTTTTCTGTTCCCTGTCATATTTCAGCATACCATCAGAATCAAAAAATCCGTCAATCTGCCTGCGCAGCAGGCCCTCCATGAAGACAGGCTCTTCAGTCCCTTTTAAATCAAATTGACCCAAAACATATTCCCTGCCTTGGTTCTCGCCCCTGAAAGCAACATTTACTGAGTCAACCACTACGGCACTGGAGAAATAGGGAAATTTTGAGCGTACAGCATGGCCGGTCCAGTCGGTTATCTTCCCCTGGAATACCACAGGGACGGAACCATCAAAAAGATAAAAGTATGGGGGTATCACCTGGAGTTCAATATTCCTGAATGGATAGTCATAATTATCAAGATTGATTTTATAACGCTTGCGTTTTTTTAAAAGTGTATCGATCTCAGTGACATAGAGCGGAGCCTCAGAATTTCCCAAATAGATTTTGCCATCGGCCTTGCCTGCAAAATAATAGTTATTGTTTGGCAGTACAGTTTGCCCCGATTGTATGGCAGTGCTATTAAAGCTTCGGATAAAGGGATTATCTTTATGGATCAGGCCTTCTGATGTAGCATGGAGTATAACAACAAGGCCAACATTAGACACGATGATGAGTGTTATACCCAGGATGCGCGCCCGGATTTTCCTTGATGTTGTCGCGGGTTTGGAAGAAGGGCACGGAATAAGCATAAGAATGATCGCAGCCAACGCCATGACAGTAAAGAAGATGTTGAATACCAGATGGGCTGTCCAGCCCAATTTACCAAGGATGCCTCCGCAGGAGCACGGGACGTAGGCGCTGAAATTTAAGACGATAATTATATAGGCTGTAAACATCACCATCATGCTGAAAGCAAGGTACAGGGCTATGAGCCGGAATTTAGGAAAGGCCAGCAACAGCGCTATCAATAGTTCTGCCGCCGGGATCACTACAGATACCCATCCTGTGAAAGCGCTTAGTAAGGGCGATTGCCCAAGTTCAGCCTGGAAATTCTCAAATTCGGATAATTTGCTTACTGCCGCATAGACGAACAACAGTATGTAAAGGTAACTGATGATTTCTATAATGATTTGCCTGGAACGGGAAGATATTTTCATTTGCTTCAGTAAGTTTATATCTTGGTTTTACTATGTCTAAATTACTGGTTGCCAGCGGAAGTAACGTTTCACGAAACGTTCCGGAAATTGTAAAAAACAATCTTATTTTAAATAAAAGAAGGCTGCCGTGGGCAGCCTTGGGAAATCATTTGGCGGCAGCAATTGCCTTGAGCTTTTCGCTAAGCTCTACCAGCCCTGCTTTCTGTAAAAAATCATTGAGTAAATCTCTCATTTCCTGCCGGGCCTCTTCGGGCGCCGACGCAAACATGCCGCCTTTCCCCTCCCCTTTTTCATTAAGCCCCTGCTCAATAACATGGGTCAGCAGCAATACATTCTTTCTCGAGATACGCAGGTCAATCCTAACTGCCTCATTCATCCCCGGGCTGCTCAATATCGTGTCGAACACCTGGGCTACTTCATTTGTTGTCAGCATACTCTTCCAATTTAAGTTAAACATCTAGAAGAACAAATTTAGAAAGGCTGCTCCTATTTATCATAGTCATAATTTACCCATGATTGGATTGCTTCCTCCCGCTGTATAATTTTGTTCGGGAACTGGTAAAGCAACTGCCTGCTGATAGGTAATGATTCGGAAATAACCTTCGGACAGGCCCTCAGGATCTTTCTTTTAAATGTAAGAGTGGGCGAAAAAGAATCAATTGCGCAATGCTTCATGGACTCACTTTCGCAATGCACATTATATGTATTATGGACAGCATGTATTCCTTTTTAAAATTAGAGGAAGTTCAATCAGCCTTGGATATTGGACGAAGGATGATGGTATGAATGTTTCAGGATTCTTTAAGAGATTGCCGCTTCTGTTGCAATCGGCAAGATGTCCCGTTGTCGGACAACGGCATCTTGCCGCCCATACTCCGGAGTCGTGGGCGGGGGGACACTGGTATGCTTTACAGCTGTTGAACCAATGAAGATGATATTATGGAGACTGAGAACAACAACCGCAAAAGGCGTATCTATGTACGCCTTACTGAGAAGGAATTTACCACCCTTGAAAGCCGCTGCAAAAACACTACCTGCCGTACCTTAAGCGACTACGTCAGGTACTGCCTTTTCAGCAAACCAATTACTACTATCTCACGGGATGCATCAGCCGATGAAGCTATCACGCACATCAGCCGCCTGAACCGTGAGCTGAATGCTTTAGGCAACAACTTTAACCAGCTGGTCAGGAAGGTAAATGCAACGTCACAAGCAGCTGAAATCAAGGGCTTGCTTTTGCTTTTTGAGAGCCAGAGGAATATGATGTTCTTAAAGATTGAAGAAGTCAAAGAACAACTTCAAAAGCTTGCTAAAAAATGGTTGCAATAATTAAGACCGGGCATTCCATCAGGGCGATGCTGAACTACAACGAGAACAAGATTAAGAAAGGTAAAGCAGAATGTATTGGCCAGGTGAATCATCCTGTGGATGCCAACAGGTTGACCTATGCGATGAAGCTTAACCGCCTTGAAAAGCAATGCAAGCTAAATGAAAATGTGAAGCGCAATACTGTACATATCTCTTTGAATTTTGACCCAAGTGAGGCAAATTTGCCGAAGGAAAAATTATTGGAGATAGCAGAGGATTATATGAATAGAATTGGATTTGGAAATCAGCCGTATCTAATCTATCAGCATCATGATGCAGGTCATCCTCATATCCATATTACAACCATTAACATACAGGAAAATGGAAAGCGTATTGCCATGCACAATATCGGTAAGGATAAGTCGGAACCGGCACGCAAGGAAATCGAGCAGACGTTTAATTTAATAAAAGCGGAGAACCAAAAGAAGAAGGAATATAAGCCGGAACCTGTCTCGGCAAGAGTCCTGTATGGCAAGGCAGAAACCAAGAAAGCTATTGAAAATGTACTGAACTTTGTTGTAAACAACTATAAATATACCAGCCTGCCGGAACTAAATGCCGCGATGAAGTTATACAATATTGAGGCTGATAAGGGAACGGCAAATTCGAGGGTAGCAAGGCACAATGGATTGCTGTACCACGTATTGGATGAAAAAGGAAATAGGGTTAGCATTCCGATTAAAGCCAGCTTGTTTTATGACAAGCCGACATTGAAGAATTTGGAGAAGAAATTTACAGCTAATGAAATCAATAGGCAGCAGGATAAGTCCAGGATTAAAACTTCCATTGACACGGCCTTTCTTAAGAACAACATTATTACCCTGCCTCAACTCGTAAAGCATTTACAAAAGGAAGGAATTGATACAGTCCTGCGACAGAATGCTGAAGGGCTTGTGTATGGTGTGACGTTTGTTGATCATAAAACAAAAAGTATCTTTAATGGGAGTAGCATAGGGAAGGAGTATAGTGCGAAGGGATTGCAGGATAAGTGCAATTCAAACCAATTTATAGCAGCCTCCGAAGGCGAGAAAGTTGCTTTCTCAAAACAGGAATTAATTGATATTTTTAAAGAGGATAAAGGTATGCTTTACTTGAACGATATATCCAATTTTATGGATTTACTAATGAAAGCTGAAAATGATTATGAGTATGTGAGTAAAGAGTTTAAAAGCTATAGAAAACGTAGAGGCTGGCGAAAATAATATATAATTTTTATCGCTTTATTCCTTTTGAAATCTCCTCTCTAGGTATTTTTCATAAATTTAAAACCAGGTATTTTTACTTACAGTTATCTCTAAATATTTTGTTAATTTAGTACATTAAAATAAATTGCAATGTACAATGTGGGCAGATAATGAAACGTCAGAAGACTTATTGGGATTTAAAGTACACGCAGATTTGTTGATCGATATAATCAATGACGAGTCTGTGCTACCAATCACTATAGGGGTTTTTGGCGATTGGGGAAGTGGTAAATCTAGCGTCTTGCAAATAGTCAAAGAAGAATTTGATAAGGAAGATGATAAGGACTCCCTTTGCATATACTTCAATGGATGGACTTTCGAGGGATATGACGATGCTAAAGCTGCATTACTAAATTCAATTCTTAAAGAACTGGAGGACAACAAAAAGATCTCAGAAGAAATAAAAGATACCATAAAAGAAAAAGCCAAGAAACTTTGGAGGTCTATTGATTGGATACGTGGTGCAGGTATGGTTATGAAAAACGTTGCTTTACCTGCTGTTTCAGCATACTTTACAGGGGGACTTAGCTTACTTCCTTTTGCAGTACAAAAGTTAGTCGAGTGGGAAGATAATCCAGAAAAAATAATAGAAAAACTCAAATCAGAAGAAGGTCAAGAAACATTTAGAGCCTTTATTAAAGGAAGTAAAGATGCTGACAAAAATTCCACGAATGCCTTGGCAGAATTTAGAAGAGATTTTGCGGATCTCTTAGAAGCCACAAACTTCAAAAGATTAGTTGTTATAATTGATGACTTAGATAGATGTAGTCCCGAAAGAATAATTGAAAACCTTGAAGCAATTAAACTTTTTCTAAATGTACCCAAAACTGCATTTATAATTGGGGCAGATCCTCGAATTGTGAAATACGCTATTGAACATAAATACAAAAACAATAGAGAAATTGAGGAAGATAACAATAGGATTGTTATTGATTATCTAGAAAAATTAATCCAACTGCCTTATTCCTTACCAAGACTTTCAGAATCCGAAGTTGAAACTTACATATCTATGCTGATTTGTAAAAAAGAGATTTGCGATACGAAGTTTGAGAAAGTGCTAGATGAATTTAAGAAGTATAGATTAACGAATAAATATTCTGGATTTGGACTATCCAACTTTGAAAAGATTTTAGAAGCCGAGGAATTTGGAAAAGTTAAAGACAATGTTATTACAATTCCTTCATTAGTACCGCTAATTACAAATAGTTTGTATGGGAATCCCCGACAGATTAAACGGTTTCTAAATACTTATACTATTAGAAAAAGGCTTGCAGAAGTTGCATCGCTGCAGAGTTTTAATGATGCCGTTCTTGCAAAAATGATGATACTGGAATATTCTGAACCTAAGTTATTCAAGAAGCTCTTTGAATGGCAAATAATGCAAGATGGTGTACCAAAAGAAGTTACCGATATAGAAGCTCTATGCAAAGAGAAAGGAATTGAAGATGTTATTTCAGAAATAAAAGATTCAGATTTTAAAGAATGGAGTAAACCCAAAATAATAAAATGGTTTCAAATAGAACCTTTGTTATCAGGAGTTGATTTGCGGGACTATTATTGGATTGCTCGTGATAAGTTAGAAAATTCGATTACTGCAACAAGTATGATTCCACCGGTAGTAAGGGCATTATTTAATGAGTTGTTACCCGATAATATGACGGCAACAGTTACAAAATCTTTGCTATCTACAAAATTTCAGCCTTTTAGTGATGTTGAAAAAGATGCGTTTTTCAATCTACTATCTTCGAATTTGAAAAGGAATCCTCAGCAGAAACGATTATATGACATTTTCAATACAATGACTGAAGGTAAAATAGAAAATGCAATTTATCACTATATGGAAACTCTTAAAATAATAAGTGTATCAGATATTGAACCTGCGGTTGCTACCAGATTAGCAGATTTTAAATCAGAACCTGAAATTGGAACTTTTTTGAATGATTATTTCAAAGATGGAAAATCAAAAGCCAGTAAGGCATTTAATCTAAAAAGATAGAAATGGGAACATCTAAATCATTTTCTGATGTAAAACACTCAATGGTGCCGAATTGGGGTGTGCTTAGTTCTTCACTTACCTCAAATTGTGACTCTTCTGTTCTTCCAGCTCAGAAGCTACAGAACATTATGGGACATTTTGTTTCAGCATTGGGCGGAGCATCAACAGGAGGACGTGGCGGTTCGAAAGCAGGAGGAAGAAGCAGTATTAGAACTGCAAAGAAAATCGGAGGAGTCTTTTCAAAGTTTATCAGTTCGGGTAATAATATTAGAGAAACTCTTGAATCTACTGGTTTAAATGATATTGATAATAAAACGGTTGGCGACGTAATTAATCATTTAATAGAGTATTGTTCCGGTAGCGCAACTTCAATTGATGATAATGCGGCAAAAGAAGCTACGAGATTATTATTAGAAGAACTAATGGGGCAAGCTGAATCCATTGACGAAGTACAAACTTTATTACAAGAGACTTTCACCGCAAATACACTGGAAGATGTAATAGTAAAATATTTTGGATATTACATCAATGAGCTTTTATCAAAGTGGTTCTATGAAAATTTAATTAAAAACAAGAGTGAAACTGATTGTAATAATCTTTTCAGTCAAATAAAAAATTTCATAGTTGAAAGAGTTGGCCATATGCATAAAAATAACCCTCTACAGAACATTGATTGGAGTTCTGATGAAGCCGATAGAGTAGTAAAAAATATTCAACAAGATGTGTTAACCGTATTTGAATAGTTATGAGAGTAGATATTGTTATTGATGACGCAGATTATGGCAAATTTTCAGACTTGCAGCTTAGTTATATTGACAACGCAGTGAATAGAAAAGTTCCGTTAACTTTTTTAGGTTATGAAAGGGTTTTTGATTTCACGAGTGATTTCACTTCTGTAAAATTTGATTTCTTTCTTGTATCTGCAATAGTTTATGGTGTCGATAACCTACTCAGTCGGGCTATTTATTCAAATGATGGATGGACAAGAGATATAGAGGTAGAGTTTCCCGTGAATAACTTAGCTATTTGGAATGGTAGAGAAGAAAAATTAAAACAGATTTTAGACTTCTTAACAGGAGATAATTGGCAGATTTCCTTCCGAGAAATTGAGGAAGTTGATTTGTTTCAACCACGTACAAATAGAAGAAAAGTTCCAAGCTATGACAAAGATTCAATCAAATCCGTAAGTTTATTTTCAGGTGGTTTAGATTCTCTTATTGGAGTTATTGATGAATTAGAAAAACTTAGTAATAACGACAGAATACTTCTAGTTTCTCATTTTGATTCAAAATCCCCAGGTCCGAATGGAGACCAAAAAACTTTATTGAGACATTTAATGACTCAATATCCAAATAAAATATATTGGATACAATCAAAATTAGCATTATCAAGGAAAGATATTAATGGTAATAGCGTGACCATTGAAAACAATTACCGTAGTCGTTCTCTTTTTTTTATTGGTTTAGGTTGTTACTTGTCCCCAATTAATGAATTAATAATTCCTGAGAATGGAACAATTTCAATTAATTATCCATTAACACCATCAAGAGTAAGTTCTTTAAGCACAAGAACTACCCATCCTTATGTTTTAAAAAATACTCAAGGATTACTTACCGAACTGGGGTTATCTACTATAATACATAATCCTTATACTTTTAAGACAAAAGGAGAAATGTTTGTTGAATGTGAAAACCTAGTATTTTTACAGAACATTTATCAATATTCGGTTTCTTGTGGAAAAAGAGGGAGAAGGCAATTTCATTTTGACAATCCTAATGAGAAGCATAATTGTGGGAGATGTATGCCTTGTATATATAGACGAGCTGCATTGAATGAAGCAGGTTTAGATGATGAACAACATTACGGAAACTTCATTACAAAAGCACGATCTTTAGGGAATAATGACTTACCTGCATTATTCAGTTACTTGAAAAAAAATATTCCATTGGAAAAAATGAAAAGAGACTTATTAGTGAATGGTAATATTGATATTGATAGCCTTACTGATTATGCAGAAATGGTGTTAAGAAGCAAAGCAGAAGTATTAAAATTGTTTAACGATAAAGGAAATAGATTCTTAAAATCTGAGTTGGGTATAAGATGATTATTGATACACATTGCCATATAGATTTATATCATAATCCAAAAAAAGTTTTGCAAGATTGTGTAAAAGCTGATATCACTGTATTAGCAATGACCAATCTGCCAAGCCATTTTGAAATGGGATATTCTCATTTTAAATCATTAAGAAAAATAAGATTAGCTTTAGGAATGCATCCCCTAATGGCAGATTCGCATAAAAGGGAATTTAGTTTATTTCTAAAAAACATTGATAAAACTTCGTATATTGGAGAGGTTGGTTTGGATTTTTCTAAAGAGGGTATCTCTACAAAAGACATTCAGATAGACACTTTTTCTAAAATACTAAAGGAGGTGTCAGGTCAGAAAAAAATACTAAGCATTCATTCTAGAAAAGCAGAGAAAGAAGTTTTAGATTTGTTAATAAGAAACAATGCTAAGGCTGCAATTTTCCATTGGTATTCAGGTGGATTAAATGTAATTGATGCTATTGCAGAAGCAGGCTATTTTTTCTCAATTAATCCGGCAATGGTAAAATCAATTTCTGGAAGAAAGATAATTTCTAAAATCCCAAGACATCTTACTTTAACAGAAACTGATGGTCCTTTCATAAGTGAAAATAATTTTCCTATTAAACCTGGACAAATACAAAATGTCATTTTGTATTTAGCGAGCCAATGGCGGCTAAGTGAAAATGAAGTAAAAACAATTCTTTCTGAAAATTTTAAACGGATGCTTATGCAAATAAAATAAGATTGTATTTAATTTGACATATAGCAATATCCTCTTGAAGCACTTACTCTGACGCTATCAGGATCGCACTTCGAACTATTCAAGGTTTCTACAATTTCTTAGTAGAACATGCTATAGAACGTATATAACTATAATTACAGAAAATCACGTGAACATCACATCTAAACCTGTTGATTGGAAAGACTTACAAAATAAAATTGGAATAATTTTAACTCAATGTAATTTCAAGGTGGAAATAGAGAAGAAAGTTTCTTCAACTAGAAGTTTAATTGAAATTGACGTCTATGCAGAAGAAATTATAGACAACAGGAAATATTTAGTCCTTTGCGAATGTAAAATGTGGAACTCCAACATTCCTCAATTGTACATACATGGACTTAGAACAGTTGTAAATGATATTGGTGCAAATAAAGGGTATATAATTTCTACAAGTAATTTTCAGCGAGGAGCTAAAGATTCAGCTGAGCATACCAATATAGAATTACTGACGTGGGATGGTTTCCAACAAGCCTTCTTTAAAAGTTGGTATATAAAGTATTTTCAAGAAAAATTAAGGTCAATGATTCCAACAAAATACGATAATCTCGCTATACAATTTTTTGATGATTATGATTTGATCGACAAGACAGAATTTCGCTCATTAATTGATAAGTACAATGCTCTACAGGAGATTAGCGATCATTTTCCCTATTATTTCAATAACTATTCAAATGAATTTGCAGATTATGATAAAAAGCTTCCTTTAATACACACACTCGATTTCGAAGATTGGGAATATCTATACTTTCCAATACCCAAAGAAATACTTGAAGAGGTAAATTACTTGGATTTACTCCATAAGTTGGTTGAGTTTGCACAACCAATTTATAATAAGCTAGACACACTTAATTTAGAATATAGGGATTAGCAACTTCTCTGAGTTTGTTAATATAAATTCTTTATTAGAATTAGTCTAACGGAAGTTGCGAATGCCTTATTTCATAATTGTATCACTCAAACTATGAAAAAATAGGCCAGTGCGCATCATTTATTCGCTTATATAAACATCGTCTAACCCCTGACTATTTAAAATTTCTATTTGCTTTAAGGTGTTTTATTACTTAATTTACTTAGATCCCATGAAATGGTTCGAAAATTGTCCCGTAAGGACCACGAAGTAAGGCGGGCGATAAGAGATTCGAATCTTTGTTATGACTTTAAAAAACATTATTTATTTATCAGCGCTTATGCGCTAAGACCTACTCTTTCTGTTTTTATCTTAGCTAAGGTAAAAAGTTTTACAATTTCTCACACCTATTACTAGGGCGCCTGATCCAGGCTAAATAGCAATAATCCATAGTCTTAATTAGTCATAGTCATAATTTACTCATGATTGCATTTGACTTCTGTCTGTTATAATATTGCCACTACATCAAAAGGCAGGACTATGAATACAGGTGAAAATGAACAGGCGCTGCGGAAAATAATGGATATGACAAGGCTGATAAGCCTGTTGGTGCTCTTCCTGCATTTCTATTACGAGTGCTATGGCTTCTTTAGTTACTTTGGGCTTACCACAGGGTTTACCGACAAGATTTTGGGCAATATTGCGGCAACGGGATTATACACTAGTTTCCATAAGCCGAAGCTTATTGCAATAGGGTTTTTGGTCATTTCATTATTGGGTGCCAGGGGAAGAAAAGACGAGAAGCTCACGACTAAAAATGCGATTCGCACCATAGCTATCGGTATCTTCTTTTATGGCGGCTCAATCGGTGTTCTGTTTTGTGGTCTTTCAATGCCTGCTACAGCATCTCTTTACATGGCAGGGAGTGCATTCGGGTATCTGCTGATGCTCTCGGGAGGGACAAGACTGTCCAGGATCATCAGGAGAAAACTGGATAGCAGGGACATCTTCAACACGCTAAACGAGACTTTCCCGCAGGAGGAGCGGCTGCTTGAAAATGAATTCTCGATCAACCTGCCGGCAAAGTACCGTCTTAAGGATAAGCACAGGCCGAGCTGGATAAATATTATCAACCCATTCAGGGCATTGATGGTGTTGGGAACCCCCGGGGCAGGTAAATCCTATTTTGTCATCCGCCATGTGATCACCCAGCATATCGCCAAGGGCTTTACCATGTTCGTCTATGACTTTAAATTTGATGACCTTTCACGTATCGCATACAACTCATGGCTCAGGCACAAGGATAAGTATCCGGTGCCAGCAAAGTTCTATGTGATCAACTTCGATGACCTGAGCCGCTCCCACCGGTGCAATCCGCTGGAGCCTTCCGCTATGACCGACATAACGGATGCGGCAGAGTCGGCGCGTACTATCCTGATGGGCCTTAACCGGGAATGGATCAAGAAGCAGGGTGATTTCTTTGTGGAGTCCCCTATCAACTTCCTGACCGCCGTGATATGGTATTTAAAAAAATACAAAGATGGCGAGTTCTGCACACTCCCCCATGTACTGGAACTGATGCAGGTGGAATACGATAACCTTTTCACGCTCCTGCGGACTGAGAAGGAGATTGAGGTGCTCATCAACCCTTTTGTAAATGCATATCTAAATGATGTGATGGAGCAGCTCGAAGGCCAGATCGCATCGGCTAAGATTGCGCTTGCAAGGCTCTCCTCCCCACAGCTGTATTATGTGCTTTCCGGCAATGATTTTACCCTTGACATCAATAACCCTGAGGATCCGAAAATAGTCTGTATGGGCAATAACCCGCAAAAGATACAGATATACGGAGCAGTGCTTTCCTTGTATGTAACCCGGCTGGTGAAGCAGGTAAACAAGAAAGGAAAATTGAAGAGCAGCCTTGTCTTTGATGAGTTCCCTACAATATACCTCAACAACATGGACAGCCTTATCGCGACTGCGCGAAGCAATAAGGTAGCGACATGCCTGGGCATACAGGACTTCAGCCAGCTTCGCAAGGACTATGGGAGGGAGCAGGCGGATGTGATCATGAACATCACAGGGAACATTATTGCAGGCCAGGTGACGGGCGATACGGCCAAGCAGCTCTCCGAACGCTTCGGTAAGATCATGCAGGACAGGGAAAGCCTTTCCATCAATAGTAATGACACCTCTATCAGCCGCTCAAAGCAACTGGAATCGGCCATCCCTCCTTCTAAGATCGCATCGCTTAGCTCGGGTGAATTTGTGGGCATGGTAGCCGATGATCCTTTGTGCAGAATTGACCTGAAGACATTTCATGCAGAGATTTTGAATGACTATGAGGCGATCAAAAGTGAAGAGGCATCCTACCGCGAAATAGAGCCCGTCCGAAAGATAGACCAGCAGGCAGTCCAGCGGAATTACGACCAGGTAAAGCAGGACATCCAAGAGATCATACAGTCCGAAATGGAGCGGCTGCTGGCCGATCCTGCCCTGGCCCATCTTGTTGTCCGAAAATGATCAATTATCAAAAACCATGTTATGTTACAAAATCAATTTGCAGAAATTGCCGGGATGATCCGGGCTTCAAGGCAGGAAGCCTTAAAGATTGTAAATACAACACTTATTGACCTGTACTGGAACATCGGGCAGTACATACACACCAGGATAGAGCGTTCCGAATGGGGTAAATCTATAGTTGAAGAGCTGGCACGCTACCTGCAGCAAAAAGACCCTGGCCTAAAAGGCTTTTCAGATAAAAATCTGTGGCGGATGCGTCAGTTTTATGAGGCTTACAAGGATAATGAAAAACTCTCACCACTGGTGAGAGAAATTAGCTGGACCAATAACCTTGCGATTTTCTCCCGATGCAAGACATCTGAGGAAAAGGAGTTTTACCTGATGCTGGCAAAACAGGAAAAATATGGTAAACGGGAACTGGAAAGGCAGATCAGCGCAGGCCTTTTTGAAAGGACAATGCTGGGCAAGACAATTCTCTCACCAGCGGTGAGAGAATTGCATCCTGATGCTGTCACCACCTTCAGGGATAGCTATATATTTGATTTCCTAAACCTGAAAGACTCGCATAATGAGGGTGAACTGCAAAAGGGGCTTGTGGCGCAGATGAAGGATTTTATTCTGGAGCTTGGCAAGGATTTCCTGTTCTTTGGGGAGGAATATAAGCTTCAGGTGGGAAGCAGTGATTTTTTTATCGACCTATTGTTCTATCACAGGGGGTTGCAGTGCCTGGTCGCTTTCGAGCTTAAGGCTGACAAGTTTAAGCCGGAGCATCTCGGCCAGCTTAACTTCTATCTGGAGGCCCTGGACCGAGATGTGAAAAAGCCCCATGAAAATCCGAGTATCGGTATCCTGCTCTGCAAGGATAAAGACATTGAGGTAGTTGAATATTCCTTAAGCCGCAGCCTGTCCCCTACAATGGTCGCCGAATACAGGACAAAGCTGCCGGATAAAAAATTGCTTCAGCATAAACTAAAGGAAATATTTAAAGCTTGATGTGACAGGTGATATTTTCTGCCAAGTCTGCAAAAGTATTAGACCCTGTTTCGTAAGAATTGACAAGTAAAGAACAGAAAAGCAAAAGATTATAATATTCTTCTTTAGTGATAGTTATCTTTTCTCTTCCATGAGCAATAATATTCCTTTTAGAAGTGTAACTATCAAATTGTCCAATAATTGATGAGTAGACTTGATGTCCTGTAAGATTTGGCACTGTTTCCGCAAATAAGTCTTTTATTTTATCCTTGAGACGACCACTTTGGCTATCTTCAAATTTAGAGTTGATGTAGCTTTCAAAAGCACTGTACGCTATGAAATAGGCCAGATTCATTTTATTATCATTGAACAGTATATAACTTTCAATAAAGAGTTCTTTATAGAATTCATTAATTTCCTGTATCGGAACTCCGATTATAGAAGCTGTAGTATAGAGGTTCCACCAACCATTGTCAATATCGGAAGTGTGGCCCATGTAAGTACCTTTGTAGAGAACCTTGCGATTGTTATTGTCAACTTGTTTAATAATAAGAGAGTATAATTCAAAATCGTCAAAACTTGGCGCAATTTTGTAATCGTTAAAGTCATTTCTTTTTTTTCCATAAGCTTCAGTAAGTACTTTTTCTGACTGGTCTTCAGAAAATGCTCTTCCATATACTAAGTGGCTCAATTTCTGTATGCTGTCATGATCAAAAATGAACTGCTTGTCAAAGCTAATCTTAAATATATCACGATATAATTCAGAAAAACTCCAAGAATTTTCAAAAATAAGATTTTCTACACTGCTCCTCTCATAAGGGATCTGGTTATAATCTGGGAAGAGATCAATACGTACAATTTTAGTTTCCTTAATGAGGATATTCTGTTTCGTTAATAGTTTACTTAGAACATCTTCTATTTTTTTAAACTGTATAAGGGTCATTACTTTTAATATAAATTAGAGAATACAATTATAAGATCCATATCGTGCTTATAAGACCTTTTTCTATCAGGTAAATTTTAATAAAATCCAATGCTTCATCTTTTTTGTTTGGCAAAATAATAAACTGATTTATATGAAACTCCTCCCCTTCATCGCTTATATGGATGATGTCGGTAAAGCCCTTTGCAATAAGTGCCCCTTTTAAGCGGATGACCTGCTTCTCCTGTTCCAGCGTTAACTCTTTTTTGACTTTAAGTTGTATTGTCTTCTCCATTTGCTTGCTTTGCTATCTTTTTTCTTTTAAATACATGATTTCTTTTCGAAGGCCCTGCAGCAGGCCCCTGATATCTTCTTTGGAGATATCTTCCCTGTCAAATTCCTCGCTTGCAACGCTACCTGCATATTCCCACAGTTCAAGGATTTCAGACAATTGTACCTCAAAGGGCTCGTAGAACTCATTATCCGATTCCAAAAGCAGCGTATTGTTTCTCTTTTCTTTTAACCGCTTATAGGTCATGCCTTCAATGGTTATAACAATATAGCTTTTCCCTTCTTTGGCCTCCTTAATGTTCTCCATGTAACGCCCGACGATAAAGGAGCTGTTCTTATGCGGTGGCATGGAATCGCCGTCAACGGCAAATGACCTGAATTTCCCTGTACCCAGGAATGGCAGCGAGATATGCTGCAGGCTCTCGATGAACTCCGGGTCGCTATAGCCGGTGAGGTATCCCGCCTTGGCTTTATGCGGAACAATCTCAATGACATTATTCCCGTTATTATCCACTACGATGGGAAGCAATATCCGGTTATCATCCATTTTTAACAGCGACTCAAGGTTGATCTTCCGGATGTCAGCGGTAAGCAGCAGGTCTATGCTTACATGGTAATAATGGGACAGTTTGATCAGTATTTCATGTGGGGGCTGTGATCTCCCCTGTTCATATTTTGCGAGGCTGTCCCGGCTAATAGAAAGGCTCTCCGCTACGATTTCCTGGGAGAGGTCTTTTTTTATCCTAAGGTGCCTGATATTGTCAGAGAATAGAGACATATGCTTTTTGGGATTATTTATCCCGACAAATATATAAACTTTTGGGAATATCTGTCCTAATTTTGTTCAGTACAAAAATGATGGATTATGGAACGCTCGATTGTACATATGGATCTGGATACTTTTTTTGTTTCCTGTGTCAGGCTGCAAAATTCAGCCCTCGAAGGGATTCCGCTTATTGTGGGTGGGGGTGACCGGGGTGTCGTGGCCTCCTGTTCTTACGAAGCGCGAAAGTATGGCGTGCATTCCGCAATGCCGATAAAAATGGCACTCAGGCTGTGCCCTGAAGCGAAAATAGTGAAAGGCGATATGGAATTATTTTCACGCTATTCCAATACCGTATCGCAGATTATCGAGGAAAATGCCCCTGTGATGGAAAAAGCCTCAATAGATGAGTTCTACCTAGACATTACGGGAATGGATAAGTTTCACGGCTCTTATAAATGGACCAATGAGCTGGTAGCTAAGGTAACGCATGAAACGGGGCTTCCTCTCAGTTTTGCACTGTCGGTTAATAAGACAGTATCCAAAATAGCGACCGGCGAAGGCAAGCCTAAGGGGAATTTGGAGATACCACAGCCCCTGGTGCAACACTTCCTTAACCCACTTTCCATCCGCAAGATACCAATGGTCGGCGATGCCACTTTTAAGCTTTTGTCGCGCATGAGCATCCGGAATATAAAGACCCTTGCGGAAATGCCTGCGGAAGCCTTGCAGGAAATGATCGGTAAAAATGGTTTGGACTTGTGGAAAAAGGCTAATGGGATCGATAATACCCCGGTAGAACCGTATCGTGAGCGTAAGTCATTATCTACAGAAGATACATTCCATCAGGATACGACAGATATCCTCTTCCTGCGTTCTGTGCTGAGTGGAATGGTGGAAAAACTTGCTTATCAGCTCCGTAGCGAAAATTGGCTAACATCGAATATTACGGTGAAGATCAGGTACTCTAATTTTGATACCGAAACGCGCCAGGTTACCCTGCCCTATACCGCCGCAGACCATACGCTGACAAGGGCAGTACTAGAGGCTTTTGAAAAGCTGTACCAGCGGCGCATGAGCCTGCGGCTTGTGGGGGTGCGCTTCGGGAAACTGGTGCGTGGCTCCTACCAGATCAACCTTTTTGAGGATACACAGGAAATGATGTCACTCTACCAGGCGATGGACAGGATAAAAAACCGTTTCGGCACTAATGCTGTAATGCGCTGCAGCGGCGCTTTTATAAAACCTAAAGCCGTGTAATATGTACCTGAACTGCCATTCTTTCCACAGCCTCAGGTACGGTACCATACCCGTTGCCGATCTCGTAGCCCTGGGTAAAGCCAACGGGTTTACGGCTATGGCACTGACCGATATTAATACAGTAACAGGCATTTATGAGTTTTACAAAACTTGTAATGAAGCAGGTATTAAGCCCATTGTAGGTATGGAACTTCGTGAGGGCCAAAAGCTGCTGTATATCGCCTTGGCTAAAAACCGTAAAGGGCTTGGCGAGATCAACAGGTGGCGCACAAAGCACAACCTTGAAGGGACACCGGTGCCTGCATCGGCGCCTGATTTTGAGCATGTGGCAGTCATCTATCCTGTCGGCAATGTCCCTTCTGAATTGAAGCCGTATGAATATATAGGTATGCGGCCTGAAGACCTCTCGCTGCTTATCCGTTCCGAATGGAAAAGCAGGCTGTATAAGATGGTAGTGTTACAGCCTGTCACCTTCCGCAATAAGGTAGAGTACAACCTGCACCGGATACTGCGGGCCATTGATCTTAACACCTTGGGCAGTAAGCTCACGCCTGAAGATTACTGTGCTGCCACTGAAGTATTGGTTCCCCTTGAAACGCTGATTGGGAAATACAGCCAGTATTCGCAGATACTGCAAAATACTTATACACTTATCGACCAGTGCCATTTTGAGTATGAGTTCAAGGTGCCCCGGAACAAAAGGCATTATACCGCAGGCCGGGACACCGACCTGGAGCTGCTGACCAGCCTGTCCCATCAGGGGCTTTTAAGGAGGTATGGCCCGGATAATGCTGCAGCAAAAGAGCGGGTGGAGAAAGAGCTCAAGGTTATCCATGAACTGGAATTCAGCGGATATTTCCTCATCACCTGGGATATCATCCGCTATAGCAACTCGATGGGGTTCCTGCATATCGGGCGCGGCAGCGGCGCTAACAGCATAATAGCCTATTGTCTTGGGATCACTGATATCTGCCCCCTGGAACTGGACTTATATTTTGAGCGCTTTTTGAACCTCAACCGCAAAAGCCCTCCTGATTTCGACATTGACTGGTCATGGAAGGAGCGTGACATAATCCTGGATTATATATTTAAGCGTTACGGCGCTGACCATGTTGCCTTTTGCGGCACCAATGTGGAATTCAAATACAAGTCGATTTTCCGTGAGGTCGGTAAGGTTTTCGGCCTGCCCAAGGAAGAGCTTGATGCACTTTCCGGCTCCCCTATGGACCGGCACGATAAGAACGAGGTGGTACAACTTGTACACCGCTATGGCATGATGATGGAAAAATATCCCAACCAGCGTTCGATGCATTCCTGCGGCATATTGATTTCAGAAGACCCTATTACGGATTTTACGGCATTAGAGATGCCTCCGAAAGGTTTTCCTATCGTACAATTTGACATGCATGTGGCGGAAGAGATTGGGTTTGACAAATTCGACATCCTTTCCCAACGGGGTATCGGGCATATTGATGAATCGGTAAAGCTTATTAAAAAGAACCGCGGTATAGACATCAATATCCGTGATACTTCCATTTCGAAAGATGAAGCGGCTTGTAATGAATATTTGGGGCAAGGAAGGACTATAGGGTGCTTTTATATCGAAAGCCCGGCAATGCGGGGGCTTTTGCGCCGCCTGAAATGCAATAATTATAAAACGCTGGTGGCTGCCTCATCCATCATACGTCCCGGCGTGGCACAAAGCGGGATGATGAAAGAGTATATCTTCCGCCATAATTATCCTGACCGGTTCGAATACTTCCATCCTGTTTTTGAGGAACAGCTTGGGGAAACCTATGGCATTATGGTATACCAGGAAGATGTTATAAAGATCGCCCTGCATTATGGCGGGCTGGCAGCAGCCGATGGGGATATCCTGCGTAGGGCTATGAGTGGCAAGGGGCGTTCTAAAGCAGCCTTGCAGAAGGTCAAGGATAACTTTTTTGCTTCCTGTGCGGCTAAAGGACATCCTGTGCAGCTGAGTGCCGAGATTTACCGGCAGATAGAATCCTTTGCAGGCTATTCCTTCTGCAAAGCACATTCTGCTTCCTATGCCGTTGAAAGCTACCAAAGCCTTTACCTGAAAGTCCACTACCCTATTGAGTTTATGGTCGCGGTCATCAACAACCAGGGCGGCTTTTACCGTACAGAGGTCTATGTGCATGAGGCGCGGATGTCAGGCGCAGCAATCCATAATCCCTGTATTAATAAGAGTGAGGTAGATACAACGTTGTATGGCAAGGATGTGTATCTGGGTTTTATGCATCTTCAGGGATTGCAGGGCGAAATTGCCAGGCGGATTGTGGAGGAACGCAAAGAAAATGGCCGTTATATTTCCCTTGAAGATTTTATCAACCGCATCCCTATCGGCATCGAAGGGCTGCAGCTGCTCATTTACATCGGGGCATTACGGTGCACCGGCAAGGCAAAGAACGAGCTTCTGATAACGGCAAGGCGCATCATGATGAATTTTAAACCGGAGCACCGCCATCCGCAATTGCTTCCGCAGCCTGTTAGGGAGTTTAAGCTTCCGGAACTGAAGCGTTCTCCTTTTGAGGATGCCTTTGATGAAATAGAATTGCTGGGATTTCCTGTATCGGTAACGCCATTTAATCTCCTGAAAACCTCTTACCGTGGTGATGTGATGGCACGTGATTTGGTGCATTATCATAAGAAGCAGGTAAAGATGCTTGCTTATCTTGTTTCACGCAAGCATGTGCCTACAAAGATGGGTGCGATGTATTTCGGGACCTGGATCGATGCCAATGGTGAATTTTTTGATACCGCGCACTTCACGGGCAGCCTGAAAGAATATCCTTTTAAGGGAGGCGGCTGCTATTTGCTCTTAGGTACGGTAGAAGTGGATTACCACTTCCCTACAATCACCATCTCCAAAATGGAAAAGATGCCTTTTATCCCCGATCCGCGTTACCGGGAAACGGATGTTGAGAGTTCGCAAACCCAGGAGAAGCTGCGCGAGGACGTGTCGATGACCCATCGTGCGCCCTATCCGCAGGAACAGGAAATCAACCTGCCAAGGCATAAGATGAAGACAGCCACTAAACAATAAATGTGATATGATTCTATTTAACGATACAGATATGTTTACCACAGGGACCGAAGGCAAAAAAACGTTTGACCTTCCGGATTTGGAGCTCATGCAATATGATGGATTCATTCCAAAAGAGGAAGCAGATTACTATTATAACATCCTGCTGCACAATACCGAATGGCATGAGTACCAGATGCCGATGTATGATAAGGTTGTTACTGCCCCAAGGATGATTGCCTGGTACGGAGAGCAGGAAGAGGCCGGTGAAAGTGCATTGCCATGGACGCCTGTACTATCAGAGTTACGGGAGAAAGTACAACAGGAAACAGGCCTTGAATTTAATGCTGTCCTGCTTAATCTTTACCGCAATGGCAACGACAGTGTTGCATGGCATTCGGATAAGGAACATAAGATCGGGAGGAACCCTAATATTGCCTCCGTTACTTTCGGGCAGACTAGGCCTTTCAGGTTCCGGCATAAATTCGATAAGGTGGTTCCACATCTTGAGATCCCACTGCACCACGGGACATTGCTGGTGATGTCAGCGACAACAAATACATTCTGGGAGCATCATATACCGAAGTCGGCGAAAGAGATGCTGCCGAGGATTAATTTGACCTTTAGACAAGTCAAACGTAGTATCCTAAAATAGCAAATAGTTAAGCAATTTGTTTAACCTAAGAAAAAATCATACCTTTGTTATATTAACAACGAACTCATGAGAAGTTTGATGTCATAAAAAATAGATTGAGGTTCCTTACTTTACTGGGTTATTTAATATTGGTTATCGCACACGGAGGCGAATGTTATGTAATTGCCAATGAATTGGCAAATGAGGACGCGAAAGCGGCTGAGAAAAAAGAGATTACCACTAACCCTAAAACAGAAGAGGAGGCACATATGGAAATGCAAGAAGAGTACACTAACGTTGCTGCAGCGCAGCAGTCAGCACAGGAAGCTAAAGCAGGGAACCCGTCTAAGGCACATTGAACAGCAAAATATATATAACCAGCCCAATAAGGCTGGTTTTTTTATATAATGACCTAAATCAGTTGAGCAAAATCGAAATACCCATACGCTTTAGGTCAGGAAACGCAATAATTGGCATCGGGAGGGAATCGACCTTAATATATGCGGTCGGAATCACTTGGGAAGATATCATTAATGACTTCACTACAATATCCTCATTAGTTTTGAATAGCCTTTGCAACTGATTAATGTTATCTTGAAGCCACACATCCCTGTCAATATGCTTATCAACCATTCCCCTTCCCCCATTCCTGCCAAGGTATCTGTCCATTTCCGTTTTCATTTCATGTATATTTTTAGCCTGCGTTGTATTTTTACATTCCAAGCTAAATACCGTCCGGGACAGCTTATGTATCGCTAACACGTCAACATCCCCATAAACCTTTTGAGCATTGAGCGGTCCGCCAGGCCTGATGGCAACCTCATAGTCAATAACTTCAAATCCGGGCTGCTCCTTAAGCCAGTCGCGGACTACGTTGCGGAAATCAGTTCCCCTTTCTTCCGTATAGCTGCCAATCAACTTTTTGATCTCTGTTCCGCCATTGTTGAGCCTGCCTCCGCGCAACAGGTAATAAAGTTGGTGCCTCGCCGCTGTCGCGCCACGAAATCCCCACATAAGGTTAGTTTTACCGTCCTGTGCCGGTATACTTACTATAAATCTTCGTGTCAGGCTAAATTCACGGTTATATTTCCACGGAAAAACTTCGTTATTAGTATAGCCTTCAGGCGCCTTCAAATAAGATTCACGGGGAAAAAGCATTAACTTCTCCAGCCCATTGCGTACCTGCTGTTCTGGAATACTGGCCTCAGTGACAACCCGTTTTATAAACTCTCCTTCATCTATTATAATGACCGAATCTTCTGCATCGATGCAAAATTTAACCGCCATATGGAACATATGGATAAGATTCGTCCAGGTAATTCCCCAATCTTCCAGAAAAGCATCATCATGCGACTTGACTATAGCTGCAATCTCTTCAGGTATTTCTTCCTCCGCTTCGTGGTAAATTTCAAAACGGTCGGAGAAACTCTCGAGCTTTGTGTCAACATCCGCTTTAATGTTTGCCTGCGCAAAAGGCACCATCCTATCTGAGAAAAGTTCTGAAGTAAATCCGATGCGTCCGGAGGGCAACATTCCTACTTCAGGGTCGTCCATATCAAAGTGCACGGCATCGCTCATCATACCGAAATTGGTTATTTCATGCATAATGGCCAAAAGCCTGTCCACATCATCGAGTGATGGCTCTAAATGACCCTGTGCAGGCTGGGCGGCCAAATATTCGATAAGGTTCCGCAATGCTACTGATGTCCGTACCTGTTTGTGCTCTTTTTCTGCAATTTCATCCAGTTTTGCCTCCATCCCACCGAAGCACAGCAGCTGTGCAGGAATGATAGTCTTCTCATATTCCCTCTTCCGAACAATCGATTCATGCAGATTCATAAGCACCCTTAAGAGTGAAACATGTTCGAATTGACTTACTTCAGATGCTAACTTAGATAACAGCACCGTTGTTGCCGTATTGAATAATCGCCTTTTATCTTCTTTTGAAGCAATTTTATCAGGTATTTCCATTTCTCCCCTAATCAATAGCGGAAGTTCATCCATTAGCATTTCGAGTTCGGCATCAGACATAAGAAATGGTTTCACAAGCCACCTCATATCGATCATCATGTCAGTTTGGCTATCGGATACCAATATCATTTTTGCCTGGCCCAACGGCATATATGTATCTATCATTTCGTTAATGTGATCAGATGTCAGCCCATCGCAACCGATTAAATTGAGCCCCTCCAGAAAATTCCTGATCATTTGCCTTTCTCCTTCATTAACTGGCCCTGCAAATGAACGTAATGATGTTAAGGGTACATTGAGCACCAACACTCCATCTGCAAGATGCATATCATAATGCTCGAAAACCTGCGGCGCCAGACCACCCGATGGCGTATCCTGGAAAATCTCATTATCCAGGACTAACTCAACTGTAAGGGGGCTATCTAACACAGGATTGATTATGTCTGCTAACGAAGGCATCATTTTGCTGAGCCAAAATGACAGCGCATTGGTGTAGAGCCGCACAGTACTGGCCATTTTATTGTTTTTTACCTGCCGGTTCACCATCCAAATCGGATACCGGTAGCCTTCCAGGCCCTCTATAAAATAACCTGCTGACCGGGCCGGCTTATAAATCGGGGCAAAATCGCCACAGGAGACCACTGGGTAAAAATGGATTTCTCCACCTTCTGAAAAAGGTGCAGCATGAAAATTTTCCTTAAGTTTTGCAGCCCTGATGAGTTCGCTCCCTTCCCCCGGAACAATAGTTAAAAAATCTGGTACCGCGTCATCTAAAAAATAAAAGCTTGAACTCTTATGCTTATACATGCTGTACAATTCGACGATACCTGACATCGTACTAGATCTTTCCATAAATCTGGCAAATGCTTTGGCAAATTTCCAAAGGCTGTGTTGCTCCCAATCCTCTCCCTTAGACAAGAGCAGGAAATCATGCACAGGAAACGCAAGCTTGTACTCCCGGTCTTTAGGGCTATCAATTCCACCGAAATGCATCCTGCCGCAAGAATCAAATAGCTGCATTACTAGAAACTGGCAATTCCTCAGGTCCTCACGCGATTTAAGCTCATCAAGGACCGATTCCATATGTTTTGATAATCCTTTAGGTCTATTTTCGGTTCCGGGGTTTTCAAAGATATCCGGGATCAATAGTGGAGTATCAAGCACTACGTAAGCAAGGCGATTATTATCGAAATGGAAAATAGCTTCCATTGGCGCATTATCCGCAGGATAAGGCGGAATGTCGATATCAGTCAAGCACCACCCCATTTCACTGCATGCAAAAAGTACCTGATTCCAGAGTTCCTTTCTGTATCCCATCATTAACACTTCCTGGCATCCGTATTCTGCAGCCATCCTCAGTATATACTCATTAAGGGTGTTGAGCTGATTCGAGGCCAACAGATAATAAAAACGATTTTGATACGCAATGATAGGATAGTATAAAATAGGCTCAAAGGTAGGATCACCATTAGATAGGTCTTGCCTATCCGTTGTGAGTATAAAGTCGTTAATCGCCCGTGGATCAATTCCCCATACCTCACAAAGGTCTTTGAGAGCTTCAATTGTAAGGGAATAATCGGGGGGATCGGATTGAACTGAAATATAACCGTCTGAATCTTTCTTCTCAAGATTTCCGGTGATTCCTCCCAGTTCCGCGATACGGTCAGCAAAATTCAATAAAAGAGTAATGCCCTGATAAACCCTTGCCCTGAATACTTCAGGAAGCTCCAAGGGAGTATTAAAAATTATATGGGTCAGGACACGGAATATTTCACCTGGGTGGGATGCTATACCCGGGAATACCACATGATTCCCGTGATAAAAGGAGGCATTTTCAGTAAACAGGTTCTCAGCAGGGTCTTCCATGTGATTGCTCGGAAATTCAGTTTTGAGAAGCTTTCGAAAACCGTCAGTCTGTAAAGGTCTTCCCGGCCCTAAATGTTGAATAGCAACTGTTATTATTTCCTCAATCCGTACATTTTTCCCATGATTCTGTGGAAGGAGCTGCATCGCTGTAATTGCATTCAGTAAATCACTGGAGTCGTGCTGCTCTGCGAATTTTTCGAAAGCCGATACACTTACCTGCCTTCTATGTTTAGGCATTTCTGGCAATCTGTCTATATTATGACATTTCTTATTCTTCTTTCCTGAGCCGCAAGGACAAGGGTCGTTCCTGCCAATTTTATCTGCCATAGTTATCTATTTTTCCAGAAAGCAATTTAGCAAGACAATACTGCATTTGCAATACGTAAAAATACCTGTCTTAACCAAGCTCAGGTTCAGACATTACATTTCCAAGGCGAAAACGGCCAAAAAGGGCAGCTAAGCTAGCGGGCGACGTGCGCTGCATGCGCATAATGGCCCCTCGCCGCGAGCACACCCTCCGGACTTATAGTACTCAGCGCCCTACTGCGCGCTTTCAAATGATTTCTCTTTTCTTATTGTAGAAGTAGAGTTGCCGAAACAATTCAATACTTTTAAACATACACTATTTTAACTAATTAACTTTTTCTATCAGTATGGACACAGGTTTATATCGAGTCCAATATAACTAATGTTAACAGCATTTCCAGCAAATTGAATGATTCTTCTTCAATCCATTTTTCTTCCTGGATTAATCCGGACAGCAGCTTCAGTTCGTCAGGATTAAAAAATTCAATCGGAAGTCCTGAAAGTTTCTTTGACAGGTCCCAATGGCTGTTATGGAAATCAATATACGTACTTATTTTCTTGTGTGGAAGGTTGGGATACAAGAGACGCAGCTCCCCTCCCTTTTGTCGGAGCCGTTCTTTAATCCGCAGGTAAATAAGTATGCCATGCAAATCCCAGTCGCATGAGTAAAACATCGGGCGGCTCAGTTCTATATCATCAATATCGTCCACCATTCCTATATTGTTCCCACCAAAATGCCATAATTTAACTTCTGCCCGTTTCGCAATCCATGGCTGTTTCATAAAGGATTTATTTTCACAAATAATAATGGCGCGGGGATTGGGGTGATCGATAACCAGCCTCCAGTTATTTTCTTTCTTGTCAAGGGCAAATTCCTGAATGTCCAAAATTTTAAATACCGCGTTTCTGACACTGCTCTTATTCTTCAGGTATTTGGAACTGTCAAAAAACTCACTGGAAAAGTCTTCTATGTTGGTTGGATTGCTTTTCAGCTCGTCCCTGTTCTCCGCAATCAGCATCAGCACTTTAATATCTTCCAGTGTAAAAGATTTGCGGGCGGTTACCTCGATGCCATTCTCCATTAAAAAATGCTTTGCCTCATCATAAGCGATTTTGAATTCTTTCTCATAAAATTCATCAAAGGCGTCTGTGGTGGTGATAATTCGATTGTCTGTTGCCCTGAGGTCAAGAATGCAGCGGTCATTGATAAGATAGTTTATATAGGGGTGTTCCTTAATATTCGCCCTGGTTTTCTTCAGGTGGTAGATATCATCCAACGCCTTTAATTCTCTCCATGTCACATTTTTATTCATCTTGCGGAAGAGTGTTTATATAATTACTAATATCCTCAACAATAGTGTCAGGATCAGAAAAAATACCGAAGGGCGGTACATAGGAGTCCATATCAGTACCTTTGTTCTCGTTCATAATGTATATGTATTGATCTCCCTCCCTGATTTCGCCTGCGGTTTCGATGGCCATAGTTATGATCTGGTATTTTTCCTTTTTTGCCAATTCATGCAACATATCATAATTGCTTCCCAACCCTTCCGCCTCGTCAATCGGCATTACCTTAATCCCCTTACCGCTCTTATCTTCAATAAGGGATAATCTTGCCAGGCATAATAAGGCATTGGCAGCATAAGTCTGGCCATTGCTTCCGGAGTTGATCTCATTATTATCAAGTTTTAAGTCAAATTGCAAGTCGAAATAAGACAGGGGGTTCATTAGGTCTGCAGGCTCCACTTTAGGGCTTCCGCCAAGTTGTTGGAATGCCTGGATCATCATTTTGTTGATATCCAGCTCTTCCCTCAATTCACTGAATAAACCTGTACTGCCGATCTGGCTATTAAGCTGTTTCCTGAAGCTCGAAAGCCAGGTATCAGGATAATACAACGATTTACTTGAGGATAAAGATGCCCTGTTCCCTCCTGTTATCATCCTGTTATGGTTCTTTAGGTAGTTGTCTATCATAGTAATCTTTGTAAGGTATCCGGAGTATACCTGATAGACCTCATTGAAAATGCTGCCGAGTATCTCGATCTTACGTGAACCGATTTCCTGGATATCCTGGGTAAGCTTTTGAAGACGTTCGGAGATATTGAAGCTGATAAGTTCCTCGTCTGGGGCCGGGCCTTGAAATACTGTCGGTAAAAAATGGCTCGCAAGCCTTCCTATTGAAACCGTAACATCAAAATTGCTGCCTCCTGTTACCAATTTGAGGTACTCTTCATATGAAGAGTGCGCAGTCAATGCGCGTTGTTTTAAGGACTGTACCCCTCCCTGGTCGGGATTTACTGATTCTTCCTTTTCTTTATCAAATGTGAGATTAAGAGCCTTCACAATACTTTGTTGTAATGTATCAGCAAGTTCATGCTCTGCCTCCCCACAATACTTTTGGGAATTAACAACTGTACGGCCATAGTTCTCAAGATCTGATTCCAGTTGATTTCTCCTGTTCGCTAGGACCAGTGCATCATTAATAACGCGGTAATAGTCTTCCTGCTTCAATTTTTCATGATTAATGCCGATAATGAAATCATCTGCTGCACGGCTATCCTCAAGCCATTTTTCCTCACTCTTTGCTATTATCGCTTCCAACCCGGGAAGGTCAGGTATAGTGTCCTTCGAAAAATAGCGCCCTTCCAGCAATTTAATCCTGGACTTGGATTCTTCAATAATTTTCTCTGACTGGATCATGTCTTCATAATCACCCTTGTGCTTCTGAAAATCCTTTTTATGTGTTTGCTCCTGTGCCAAATAACCTTTGAGCGTTTCGAAAGTGTATTCGTTGAGAATTTCAAAATCGGGACTTACCGACCTTTCAGCAATACTTTCTTTTCGGAGATATACGGCAATATGCTTATCCAAATCCCCGAATTTGAAAAGGATGTCCCTTAAGTTTTCGCGTTGCTGTCTTTCTTGTGTAAGCTTCTTGATATTGCTATCAGTCCCCTCCTTAAGCTTTGCCAGGATTTCTTTTATCATATCGGGATTGTCGACGTCCAGTACCGGTGAACTAATGAATGGGATATACTCATAAACGCCGTCAAGGTCGACCCAAAAACCTTGGTCATCCGCATCTTTGATCTTCGCACTTACACCCTTGAAAAGCATATCAGGAAAAGGAACATACCTGCTAATTGCATTCTTCATTGGCTTAGTCTTGCCAAACTTCTGAAAATACACCAGGATACTTTCCTCCTCTTTAGATATCGGGAAAAGGAGATTGGCAACCGCCCACCTGAGTAAAGATTCGGGGTTCTCAATGTCAGTGAACACTGACAATGATTTCAGATTGGCAATATCTTCATCTAGCTTCGCTATTCTCGATGCATAGCCACTACTTTCTTCCGCAAACCCACCGTGCCATCCCGACTGTTCGAATGCCTCTCGAATACTATACTTGTTCAGGTGGTCGGTGAACAGCTTTAGTGATGTTTTATCTGATAAAAGTGCTTTTTGTTCTTCATACCAGCGCTCTAACCCGACCATATCGTCATTATGGCTGCTTAGCCAGTCTCGTAGGGCTTTTATCGCGCTGTTATCCTGCTTCGCAGCAAGGTATCTTTCCTCTATCAGCTTTTTCGCTTCGTCGGTCAACATTCCTCTGTCAAGGTCAGATTTTAGTTTACATAAGTCTTTTAAATCCGCTATACGCAGCTTTTCTTCGGCAAGTTTTACAAACCTTAATTCGGCTTTATGGTCAGTTATTTTGGATTGCGTCAATTCCACCGTTGCCGTCTGGCTTTTTTTAATTGTATTCCAATAATTGAATCTTTGTATCAGGTACTCTGAATAAACTGCCTTGTATTGCTTGCTTTTATCAACAAGATCCTGAAGAGTTTTTTGCTTTTCTTTTATCAGTTGTATTTCCTCCAGATACCGTTTATGTTCATGGAAATCATTGTTAATGTTAGTGACCTCTTCTTTGTACTTCTCCATTATGATGCCTTGTTCTTCGTCACCGAACAGGAACTTTTTTAAATTTTCAGATTCTGTTTTAAAACCCTTTCCCCTTGAAAATGACCTGAGAATATTTGCATACGCTTTTAATGTTGACTCTTTCGTAAGATCGAGTGAAAGGATATCATTGTTGTGCAGTATCCTATGGTAGTTCTTTTTCTTGAACGACTTCATCCTTGCAACAGTAAGTTTTTCGCACAGTACCGATAAAGTTTCAATTTTGTCGTCCATTAGCAAAGTATCAGTAAATATGGGCTTTTCAAGGGGCGTCATCTCTTCCCAATCGTAGCCATTCTGCATTATAAACATATCTGCAGCATTATTTGTGCCTTCAATGTAAGCTCCAATCACGAAGTATCGTTTTGGCTTCATTTCGACATTGAGGAATACATAGCCCCTCGAAGATGATTTTCCTTTGTCCGATGCAAGAAGGCCCTTGACATCGCGTTGCTTATTGCCGTCTGTGGAGGATTTGAAGTCAGATGAACCAACCAGCACCAACTGTATAATATCAGCGACCATACTCTTACCGCTGCCACTATCCCCGCTAAAATCCGTACGGTACGGGTGAAACAGGTAATCAGCATTGTAATGTTGCTTGATACCTATCGTCGACAAGCTATAGATGCGTGGGAAATTATCGTACTTCATTATACTCTTTTATCAGTTCGTCAATAGTTTCTATCTGCGGCCGGTAAGCGCTCCTTAACCTTTCAATAGATGGCATAACCTTAAAATTATCTTTGCTTGCGGTATCTTCCCACATTAGCCAGCCCAGATCTGCAAATTTCGAAAACGCTTTTTTCACGACATCCTCAAATCTTTGGTCGGACAAATCCGACCCTTTATCTGAGGCATTATCATTTATCAGCTTCCTGATTGCCGTTTTCTCCTCTTCATATTCGTCATATAAAAGCGTTATAAATCCGGAAACACTCTCAAGTTCTATATTGCCGTCAAGCTTATACATTTTTAGGAACAGCATGCCTATTATTATGTATTCGCTCTTCAGGTACTCCCTGTTGTCGGCAGGCACATTGCTCTTTCCACCAATGTTAAAGTCAAGGTAGTAGAATCGATTGAACTCGCTGCCATCTGTTTTTAAGTCCATCTTATAAAAATCTCTATAATAATCCCGCAAAGATTCATAGTTTGAATAATCGCTCAAAAAGCGGTACATATTAGGGTCAGGAGGATATTCACGCTGGATGTGCAAGCCACTTCTAAGGGCATAGTCAAGGCTGGCAAAAACCGCTCGGGCTTTTTTGTCCTGCAAAAAGCTGTAGGTTACTTTTTCTGAAGTGTCATCTGCCATATCGATATATTTTTGTGATGGGGTACGCCTGTCTGCTGTCCGGTAATTATGACCCGGTACATCTGTTTTAGTCTCGCGCAGGTTCTGAGTACATTATGGGAAGTCTTGACAGCTATTGCAAAACCATCCGTGTCAACTATATTAAAAAAAATCGGAGTAAAGTGAACTTCTTTCTTTTCTTCAATCTCATAGAATACCTTGGCCGTCCAATTTTTTATGAGTTCCCTATCTTTTTTCCACGCCAGCACCTTACCCATCAGCTTTTGCGATCGGACCGGGTCGACCAGCCTCTGCGTAACGGTAATGGCTTCCTTACGGCTGATATTACGTATAGGAACTACGGTTAAAATTGGTGAGTCATGCACAGACCTGGCGCGCAGCTCACCGATATTGGGTGGCAGGCAAATCTTCTTTGGACCTGTCTCTTTTCTAACCTGTGATTTTTCAAGGAGATAAGCTATGAATTTATTGGTTTTCCTGTCAAAATCTTGTTTATTAAAATCGTATATGAATTCTCTTATCCTGGGCTTTATTTTCTCTATCCTTTTGCTTACCTGTTCCAACTGGCTACGGCAGCTTTCGTGGAAATCCTGAACTCTGTGGATATTATTCAGTTGGTTGTAATCCTGATGCGTCTCAAGCAGGGTTGTCAATAGCTCATCAATATCATATGATATCTGGAAGGCGTTCTTAAGTTCTGAAGATTGTTCCTTTATAATCTCCAGCCGTGTTTCGATTTCCTGCAATACATGGATGATATTTCCCTCCCCGGCTTTAAAGCTGACCTTAAAGTCACTGACCGAGTCGTTAACCTGCTGGTCAAGGATTTCGATCTGTAGTGCTAATTCCGGCATCCTGACATCAAAATGATCCTCAATCCATTCATTGAAGTCCTTATTCTCCTCGATACAATTTGCAAGTGTTTGATGGAGGTCGTTAAAGAAACGCTTAATTTTAGCGGGATTGTACTTGTCTATGAGCCGCTTTTCAATATTCTGGCAGAACTCAAGGCCATACTTTTTAAATTGATAGGTTCTTCTTCCATGGTTACGCCATAGAAATGACTCCTGCAGCCGGAGAATAATAACGTTATTTCTATTGTACTCTGTTCGAGAAGTGTCAGCACCCTGATCCTTAAAAACTTTATTGATTACAGAAATAATATTTTCTTCTGTGAAATCCCTGTCATGATACTTTCCATACAGCGAGATCAAAATTAACCCATCATTTTTATCTGGTATTAATTTTTCATAATGCTCTTTAGCCTCCCTGTATAGATTAATATTTTCCATCTCCTATCGGTATTAGATTTCAAACAGATAGCAATTGCCTGCATGAAATTTCCTGACAAAATATACAATTTAATTGATAAAAAGATACACAACAACTGGTATTTTTTTGAGAATTATTCATTTAACAAATATATTTTTACAACAGTAGGAAAATTGATCTTGCAAGTATAACTCTGACGACATCGTACTCAGGCAGCGGATTGCTACGTCGACGACATGCAAGGTTGGACAGAGCATTTCCAATACGAAAACGGCCAAAAAGGGCAGCTAAGTTAGCGGGCGACGTGCGCTGCATGCGCATAATGGCCCCGCTCACCGCGTGCCCACCCTCCGGGACTTATAGCACTCCGCGCCCTTACCGCCCGCTTTCAACTGGCTTTCTTTTTTTCCGTTTTTTCTTTTGGAAAATGTTATGCGGGATTTAGGGAAGCGGATTGAAAAATATTGTCAAACTAAAAACATTTCGATTATGGACATTACAGGAAGGCTGACAGCGGACGCCGTGGTGCGCACCGTGTCAGAGGGCAAACAGGTGGTGAACTTCTCGGTGGCGGTCAATGACAGCTACAAGGCGAAGAACGGTGAGCGGGTTACGCAGACCGAATTTTTTGACTGTTCCTACTGGATAGGTACAGCCGTAGCGCAGTACCTAACCAAAGGGACGATTGTGGAACTCTCGGGGCGCGTGAGCGCACGGGCATGGGTGGATAGCGAGGGCAACGCTAAGGCGGGGCTGAATTTCCACACCTCGAAAATCACGCTCCACGGTGGCGGGGCTGCGGCAGGTAAAGGGCAGGCGGACACGCATCCTAAGGCGGAGCCTGTAGCGGCAGCAGTTACAGCGAAACAGGTACAGCCCGACGGGCAGGAAGATGACCTTCCATTCTGAACAGAGAACATCGTGTTAACTTTTAAATCAATTTATCATGGCACATAACCTGAATTTCAACGAACAGACTGGAAAATACTCTTTTTTCAGCGTAAAGGAAAAGGCATGGCACGCCCTTGGGCAAACCGTGCAGGAGTACCCGACAAGCCGTGAGGCGATTGCCTTTGCGGGACTTGACTATGAAGTGGTAAAAGCGCCCCTCTTTGCTAAAGGCACAGAGCCTGCCATAGACTTTGCCGTACCTGACCAGTACGCCACCATGCGCACCGATACCAACGCCATCTTTGGCGTGGTGGGCAAGGATTACCAAATTGTGCAGAACGCTGATGCGTTTGCCTTCTTTGATGCCATCGTAGGCGGTGGGGATGGTATCCTGTACGAGACCGCAGGGGCTATCGGGCAGGGCGAGCGCATTTTTATCACTGCCAAGCTGCCCGGCTATATCCGTGTGGGCAGCGGGGACGATGTTACCGAAAAGTATATTTTCCTGACTACCTCGCACGACGGTTCGGGGAGCATTACTGCCGCCTTCACCCCTATCCGCATCGTATGCCAAAACACACTTAATGCAGCGATGCGCAATATGTCGAACGTGGTGCGCATCAGGCACACCGCTAACGCAAAACAGCGGTTAGAGGATGCCCACAGGGTCATGGGGCTTGCGGATAACCTGTCGGTGCAGCTTGAGGGCATCTTTAATGACTGGGCTAAAGTCCGCATGGAAGATGCACAGGTTAAGAAGCTGATACAGCTCGCCCTCTGCCCGAACAATGAAACCCTTGCCCTTTTGAAAAAGGGTGCGGATGACGAACTTTCAAGCGTTTTCAAAAATGCCTGTGATGCCGCTTTCGGGTATGCGATGGCAAGCGATACGCAGCAGATGGAAACCACCAAAGGCACCGTCTTCGGGGCGTACAATGCCGTGACGGGCTACTACCAGAATGTGCGCAATTTCAAAACCGATGAGGACAAGCTCAAAAGCATCTACCTCGGCGGCACGGCGCAGGCTCGGGCGCAGAAAGCCTTTGACCTCTGTACCGATTTTGCCAAAGGCGGGGCAGCTGCCCTGCACCTGAACTGATGTATAACCGCAGCCCCGCAAGCGGGGCTGCACAAAACCTACAGCTATGAAACCATTGCAAAGCATGAACAACGTGGACAAGGGCAAGCTGCTCGCCACGCTTTTCCCTGAACAGGTTCAGGGCATACTCGACAGCCTCACGGCGGCGCACGCCTTCCTGAACGAAAATGAGGAGACCCTGCGCAGTACGTGGGAGAACACCCTGCTGCCTTTCGACTTTTGGCTGCAGCTTGCCGAGCAGGCACGGGTGATTATCAACAATTATGGGCAGAAGCTTGCCAAAAGCACAAGCCTGTTTTCTGACCAGTTGTTTGACGGGTACATCGCCATCTTTACGATTGACTGTATCGTAAAGCACGCTTCAAGCGTGCCGCCCCTGCCCGAAAATAACCGCTACGGTCTTGCAGTACAGCTATTGTTTAACCATTATACCGCATCGCCATGAGCCGTCTTACCGAGACCACCGAAAAGGCTGCAATTAGGGTCATCCGTAATATACTGCCCTGTTTCGGGCAGTTGGACAGCCTCGGGATGAGCGCACAGGATGCTTTTGATGCACTGGCGGCAGAGAACCTTTTACGGGGGATTGTGGAGAGCAGCCCCCATTTTGAAGAACCTAAAAATTAGAACTATGGCAATTACGAATTTTTTCAGCCAGGTGGCAGCCCTCGACTTTCAGGGCTGCCTGAACCTGACCCTGCGCAGGGATGGGGAACAGCTGACCGTTTCGGTGCTGTTGCAGAACGATGCCTGCGGCGATGCCGCAAAGGCGCATATCCCGCCGCTGATACTTAAAGGAACGCCGCAGGAACTCGGCGAGGGCTTTTTCCCCGCCATTACCGAGCCTGTACAGGCTACTTCACAACTGCTGACCAATATGGAGCAATTCCTGAAAGGGCAGGAAGAAGCCAAAAAGCAATCCGCAATGGAAAAGAAGAAAACCGAGAAAGCCGACAAGCCTGCCGCAGACATCAGTCCCAAGGAAAAGAAATTCCTTGAGGCGATGAAGCTGGTGGATGCTTTGGAAGCAGAAGGAAAATACAAGGAAGCGTGGTGCAAAGTGCCACAGCCTACCGAGTACCCCGACAAAGCGGAACAGTTGCGCACCCGCAGGGACAGCCTCAAGGCGAAATTTGCCCCTGACCTGTTCGGGGCAGCGCAGCCTGTCGAGACACAAGAGGAAGAAAACACAGAACCTAATACCGAAGATTATGCTGATAGCGAACCAAATGCCGAGGATATTCCTGATGCGGGAGAAGGGGAATGATATTGCCCTTACCGACCCCGATGCGAAATGGAGCGTAGATGCCGTGTTGCAATTCTATGCCAATACCTACCCTATCCTCACCACCGCTAAAATCAGCGGGCCTGTCATCAGCGGGGACAAGGTGGAGTACCGCTTTGAGAGCATGATGGGTACGAAAGGATAATTCAAAATCTAAAAATTATGGACTATGCAATCAAACATAAACGGGCAGCTTCGGCTGCCCACAAACAAAAGGCAAAAGTTACTGCACCAAAGCGCAGGGCAGTTCCTGCTGAACCTGAACCGAAGGAAGGATGCCGCCGAGGTGCAGCGGGACAGGCTGCAATCTGCCCCGCAGGGGCTGCTGCCTATAGTTTTCTGAAAGTGCGCTTCCTGCCCCACCTTGCAGGGCAGCCTGTCACAGTCTCACCAAATGATGAGGAAGATTTTTACCGCTCCTTTACGCTGCTGTGCAGGCATTACGGCATCACGCCTATGGAGACCCGCTCCCTCGGCTACCCCTACAGCAAGGCGGTAGCCTTATGGGAAGTCCGCAGGCTGCTGCGGGCAAGGCAGGAGGACGTACAAATTGCGGAATGCAGGGATGCTGAAGGAAGCCTCGTGCTGCAAGCTAAAGAAACCTACAACACGGGTAATACGCTGTACTATATCCCTATTGTGCCGCTATACAGGCTGCTGCAAGACCGCAGGACAAAGAGAGCAGCGCAGCTGCTGCTCTGCACGTGTGCGTACCTGTACCATGTGGCAGGCATCCCCTACTATACCGATGACAGCAGCTACCTCTGTTGGCAATATGATATGATACGGGAATGGGTCGAAAATGACCCAACGGATTGGGAGAAGGAAAGCTATAACAGCAACCGCTCGCAGCTGAATACCGCAGAGCATGTAGGGAAAGTAATGCAGCGCAGGCTTTGGAACCCCTGCCACCTGAACCGCTTTGCGGATTATGTGGAGCAGTTTGAGCCGCTTGACCGCTTTGGTTGCAGCTGCCTTACCATAGCTGAAAAAGCGCTTAAGCTATGGTGGGATCACCCGCAGGGGCATGTGTACCGCCACGCTGACACAGAAGTATTGCATGGGGAAGATGAGGACTATGATGAGGATTGCATCACGATGGACAAGTACATCGGCTTTTGCGCAGAGACCGAGGGGTGGCTCTACCATACCCTGTCCGAATGCGTGAACAACGAGTTCAACGAATGCCGAGAAATACAAGAGCCTGTGCTGACCCGCACCTTTGACGGGCGGGCGCAGGATGCCGATAGCCTTGACTTTGAATGCAGGCTCTTTTCCCTGATGGATGATTTATGCTATTTACTAAATACTACCGACAATGAAAACCCTTAATACAGCAACTACTCTCTACCACCCTGCTGCCGCTATTGTGGTATTCAAGCCTGAGGATAGCGATAATGACCTGTACATTGAGCATTACGATATGGACGAAAACGGCTGTCCTGTCAATCCCCGTCCATTATCCGTAAAGGAAGCGCAGGGGCTGTCGAAGGCACTTGATACAAGGAAAGAGGCAGCCAAAGCCTTCCTGAAGCCTAAGAGCTTGCTGCCGTCCAATGTGCTGCACGTCAACCCTGCCGAGAACGGTAGTGTGGTTTGGTACACCAAGCCGCAGGTACGTAAGCTGTACTTTACCGAGAGCCTCGGTATGGCATCACAGGAACTGCCCCTGCCTGCACTTATATGGGCTGCCGACAAAAAGAGACTGTTCGTCTTTGCCCTTAGAGGCAAAGGCAAGCCCCGCCTGAACACCCCGCTATACAATGCACCGTTCTTTAACCTGTACCGTAACGGCAATGTGTGTATGGGTTCGGTGGATGTGCGCATCAGCCAGTCGGCAACTCTTGAAGATTTTACCGCAGCATGGGAAGGCTATTTCTTCGGGAGTTATTTCAGCCACCTGATTGACGGGCATAACCCTGTAGCAGGCAACCTTATCAGCCTGTATAAAAGCCTTTCAGGGGCAACCACTTTTCCTGTGGAGGAACTTGTACCTACTGCCAAACAACTAAAACACCTATTGCGATGAAACCAAAAGCCCACTTTACAGCCCCTGAACTTCTGAACCCTACCAACCCTATAGAAGTCTGCCTTATCGGTGCAGGCGGTACAGGCTCACAGGTGCTGACCGCACTGGCGCGGATGAGCCACAGCCTGCAAGCACTCGGGCATGCGGGGTTTCAGGTGAGTGTGTGGGATGATGACATCGTTACCGAAGCCAACAGGGGCAGGCAGCTTTTTGCGGAGTGTGAGGTCGGCTTGCCAAAAGCAACTGCACTCATTACCCGCTGCAACCGTTTTTTCGGCACAGGATGGAAAGAGGTGAACAAGAAATTCGACAGCCAGGCAGGGCAGCCAAAGGCAGCGATTTATATTTCCTGCGTGGACACGGCTGCCGCCCGTTTTGAAATAGCGGAAGTACTTAAGGAAGCCACAGGCGGAAGCCATTATGCGAACGTACCGAGGTACTGGATGGATTTCGGGAACGGCAAAGACAGCGGGCAGGCTAACCTGTCCACCATAGGGAAGATAAAACAGCCAAAATCGGAGAAGTTTGAAACTGTGGAAGTACTTCCCTTTGTTACTGATGAATTTGGGGAACTGCTGCGCCAGTCTGATGACGATGACCTGCCGAGCTGCTCGCTTGCCGAGGCACTCGAGAAGCAGGACTTGTTTATCAATTCCACACTCGCGCAGATGGGCTGTTCCCTGCTGTGGCAGCTGTTCCGCAATGGCTATACGTTGCAGCGGGGATTGTTCTTAAATTTAGCTGATTTCAGGACTGCACCGCTGCCGCTGTAGCGGCGGCGCGCCGCACGAACCATTCCGGGGTTCGGGCGGCGCGGGACTGCTCCCATGACCATTAACTGCTAAAGGCATAGTGCTGCGATACAATAGCAGGCTGACCTTATTACAGTACAGCCTGCCTCCATCCCTCTCGGGTCTCCCAACCGCAGGGATTTACTTAGGTAGTAATGTGGAAACTAATCGATAATTGTCCTTCCGTGCTCATTGGCTCCAAAATTATCAGATGCCACAGCGAAGGCTATTTTAAAAGGCAGGTTTTGAATGATGAAGTCGTCTTCTTCCACCTCGAGCCTTACCGGCCTGCGGCCTATTAAGGATGCGGCCAGGCACCAGCCAAGTTGAAGCCTGAGTGTCTCAGGAAGACTGCGAAGCTCTTCCAGCAGGTAAACTTCCAGTTCGAAGTGCAAGGCCGTCCAGGACAGAAAATCGCTGGCCACCGCGACCGCTTCCTTTAGCAATGCGGTATCATCCCTCAGGTAAAGTTCTGTAAGCATATCTGTAAATCCCTGCGGGGATAAAGGAAACTTCTTCATGCAATAGTGTTTTGGACAGGCAAAGCTAAGGAATGAGGTTTACATGCCGATTTTAAAAACTCTTCCAAAAGTTGCAAAAAACACGCAATCTGTAGCTGCTGCTTTTGATGCATAAAAAAAGCCCATAACGGGCTTCTTAATATGATTTCACCTATGATATTGAGAGGTGCTAAGCCTTCTTGCAACAGCCGTCAAGGCCTTTATAGGCAACAGGGTCTGCTTTCACTTCGTCTGCATCGTACCCTAACTTACTTATTGCTTTTCTTATCGTGGCAAGGTCAGTCTTTTTCGAGTTGTAGGTTACCTTAATGGTCATTGCTTTGTCATCAAGGACAACCATTTGCACTCCTTTTTCTTTTAATAATGCCTGATTGAATTTTGGTCCACAGGTCTCGCATGCCTTACAATGGTCGCAATAGATGGCAGTTTTGATGGTTGCTGTCTGGATTGTCTTCTTGTCCTGAGCAGATACAGCATTAGTGCATAAAAATAGTGTAAAAGTCAGTAAGAACATTTTCAAGATTGCTTTCATAGTCGTGTTTTTAAAGTTGTGGGCAAATATACAGATTGATTATATAATTTCATTTTTTGAATGCGGACCGCATTCAGGATTGCCAGAAGGGCAACGCCGACATCGGCAATAACTGCCTCCCATAGGTTAGCCACGCCACCGGCCCCTAAAGCCAGTACCAAGACTTTAACCGTCATGGCAAGTACAATGTTCTGCCAAACGATACGCTTGGTCAGCTTTCCAACCTTTATAGCGGTAACAATCTTTGAAGGCTGGTCATTCTGAATGACGATATCCGCGGTTTCAATAGTGGCATCACTGCCAAGGCCTCCCATGGCAATGCCTGCATCGGCTAAGGCGACAACTGGTGCGTCATTAACACCGTCCCCGACAAATGCGATGCGCTTCCCTTGGTCTTTCAGCTGCTGTACCTTTTCTACCTTTCCTTCCGGCAACAGATCCCCGTACGCATTGTCGATAGCAAGCTCTTTGGCTACCTGCTGTACCACAGCCTGCTTATCTCCCGAGAGCATCACCGTCTGAACCCCTAGCTTGTGCAGCTCCCTGATGGCCTGAGGTGCATCCTCCTTGATCTTATCGGCAATGGTGATGTGACCGCTGTATTTATTGTCTATAGCAACAACAACAATGGTGTAAACTATGGCATCAACAGTTTTCGGGTAGTCAATGTTGAACTTCTTCATTAGTTTGGTATTACCGGCAAGGACTTCTTTTCCTCCGATAGTACCCTTTAGCCCGTGCCCTGAAATCTCTTCAACGTTCGAGATCGAAATTCCCTGTAGTGCTTCTTTGCCCGTGTGCTCCACAATAGCAAGGCCAATAGGATGCGTGGATTGGCTCTCCAGCGCAGCTGTTGTAGCTAGCAGTTCTCCTTCCGAAATACCTTGCGCAGCCACTTCCTGTACCTTGAAAATACCTTCAGTAAGCGTGCCAGTTTTGTCCATTACCACTACATTGACCTGTGTCATAACATCCAAGAAGTTAGAGCCTTTAAAAAGGATGCCTTTGCGGGAGGCAAGGCCGATACCTCCAAAATAGCCAAGCGGTATAGAAACCACTAAAGCGCATGGGCAGCTTATTACGAGGAATACCAAGGCTCTGTAAAACCATACCCTGAAAATATAGTCCTCTACAAAGAAGTAAGGGGCAAGGCAGACTGCAAGCGCCAAGGCAAAGACGATTGGAGTATATACTTTGGCGAAGCGGCTGATAAATAACTGTGTCTGGGATTTGCGGGCGGTGGCGTCCTGCACCATCTCCAATATCCTGCTAAGTTTGCTGTCCTGGAACAGGACTGTAACCTTCACCTCTGCCACGGTATTAAGATTAATCATCCCAGCATAGATCTTTTCACCTTTGGCTTTTGTATCGGGCTTGCTCTCCCCTGTCAGGGCAGCAGTATTAAAGGAAGCCTTCTCTGAATCGAGCTCGCCGTCAAGGGCAACCTTTTCGCCGGGCTTTACCTGTATCACTTCACCAATTTTTACCTCTTTAGGGTGTACAACGGATGGTATGCCGTCGCGTATGACGGTAACCTCTTCAGGCCGTACATCAAGCAACGCCTTGATGCTTCTTTTTGCCCTGTTTACAGCGCTCTCCTGAAACCATTCTCCAATGGAATAGAAAGCCATTACCGCCACGCCCTCGCTATAGGACCCTATAGCAAAAGCACCAATGGTCGCCACGCTCATAAGAAAGAACTCATTAAAAAAATCAAGACGCTTTGCTTTACGCCACGCCATATATAACACATTGTAACCTGACAAGAGGTAGGCTGCACTGTAGATAATAAGATTAAATGGAAATTCCGGTATGTACCCGGCTCCATACTCTAGACCCAGCATTATAAATAATATGGCTACGGCCGCAAGCAGCGGTAAATGTTCTCTCCACGATTCTGCTTCTTCCACAGCGGACGATGAAACAGAGCCATTAATACTATTGTTCTTTTCCATATTTGTTAATAATATATGTGAAGTGATTACAATCTAATTTTAAGGCCTGCATTAACCACAAATCCGTCCAAGGGAGCATAAATGTCCCTAAACACGGGATTATCTCTTGGACCGGTATAGATAGTGTCAAACCTTGTTTGTCTGGTGTCGGTAAAATTTTCGAAGTTTATATATACTGAGAAATTCTCCCATAGCTTCTCAGCCATAAAGCCCAAAATCCAGTAGTCTTCCCCAGTAGCCCCATCATTTAGTTGTTGTGTCCCATAGTAATAGGCCTCCAGACCAACCTTCCACTTATCTTCCAATTCATACATCAACACATTGTTTATCCGATGTTTTGCAGTCAATGGGTGTTGTGTGGTAACGTTCCCTTCCCTGACTTTGGCATCCGTGTAGGTATAACCTAAAAACAAGTTGAAATCTTCGTAGCCGATTTTTATGTTTGTCTCTGTTCCTTTAGTGTCGATAAAACCATCAGAATTGATGAATTGAAGATTAGCACTGGGCAGCGATTCCAGAAGCAGCGGGTCATTTATATTCGTATAAAAAAACAGTTGATTTATGTTTAGCGAAATAACATCAGCGATCCGTGTCTTATAATTCACATCGAAGTTCGCGCCATAACTTTTTTCCAATTTATTAAAGTCGCTGTCAATAGGCAATACATTCTGATACTGTATCCTTTCGCTTTCCTCTGTAAAAATTGTGGGTGTCTTATACCCTAATCCGCCACCCAGGCGTGACGTTAATTTATCCGTTATTGTAAACTGAGCTGAAAATCTTGGTAAAAACACAAAGCCATAGTCAATAACATAATCACCTCGTAATCCCGTTTCAAGGCTCAGCCAATCCGACGCTTTAACCGTATTCTGGACAAATAAGCCGTAGGTAGTCTGTTTATAATTACGCGCCGGAAAAGCTGAAGTTGGCTTCTCAGTAAAATCATCAGTCCATAAATTCAGCCCGGTAATCCAGTCTGAAACCTCGCCATTACGGGAATAGGTTATTTCAGAAAAAGTACTGTTCTGCAAGCCGTCAAAAACATATCCTGGAATTGTGATTACTCTCTTAAAATTATTAAAACTGTTTTTAACTGCTAACCTGCTGTTTTCGTTAAAGCGGTGTTGGAAGTTTATCTGCGTACTTACCCGATCTGTTTTATTTTTCTCAAAATAGCCGTCAGCATTGTCATCTTTAATGAAATCAATATCACCACCAATCCTGTTCTCAAATGCTGTATTTACGCCAACATCAAGGTTTGTTCGCTCATTAAAGTAGATAAATACTTTCGGGTTAACATTTATCCTCTCAAATTTTGGTATAGCGGTAAAGTGTGTATCTGAGGGATCATATGGTGCATTACGGTTATGGGAAGCAAATAAAGTGACGCCAAACTTTTCAAAGCGTTGTGAATAGAACCCGTTTACATCAAGTCCTAGTGCAGATGTACCGTTAAGGTGAAAACGTAACTCCCTTTCTTCCGATGGAGTTTTTGAGATAAGGTTCACAAGGCCTGCAATTGCACCTCCTCCATATAATGTTGATGAAGACCCTTTAATAATCTCAACTTGCTTAAGGTCTAATGGGGGGGTCTGAAGCAGGCCAAGCCCACTGGCTGCACCTGAATATAAGGGGAAACCATCCTTTAAGATTTGGGTATACCTTCCGTCCAAGCCCTGTATTCTTATTGAAGCGTTTGCCGAGGTTGCCGAGGTTTGCTGTGTTTGGATACCTGTACTCTCACTCAGCAAGAGCCTGATATCTCCCGGTTTCATATTTGCTTTCTCTTCCAGTTCCTCACCGGAAATAAATTCTACGCGGGTAGGAATATTCTGGATCGTCCTGGTACTTCTTGTAGAGGAAATTATTACCACTTCCTCGAGCTCCTCTGATTCACTTACTAGTAGGACTTCTAAAGGTTGGTTGCTCGCAAGGGGAAAAGTTACTGTTGTAATATTCTTATTGTAGCCTAATAAAGAAAATTCAATTTCATAGGTACCATTTGGAATATCATTTATTGTTAGTAAGCCGTTCCCGTCGGCAGATGAATGTAACTGAAGAGAATCGATAGATGCGCTAGCCCCTGCAAGGGCTTCTTTTGTTTCACTGTCCAGTATTTTAACGGAGAAAGTATTTTGTGAATGTGCTATGCCTGTAACGAGCATAACCACCCACATTAAAATATATTTTTTCATGTGATTTTGCTTTAAATAATAGTTGCGATTTATGTAAATCAGGTATTACTTAAGCAATCTTAGGAGGCTGCCAGATAGCACCTAAATGAGAAGGTATTTGTGTCACTTGGTAAGAATCCAAAGCTAGATGAGACACGAATTCTGTGGGTATAGATATATTTACAGATACTGGAAGAATAAATCCTGCACAAGTCCCGCATGCGTGAAAGGGGGAGCAGCATAACGAGCAATCATCAACGTGCCTAGTTTCTTTTGCGCAATCGTCGCTTTCATTCGCCTCAGCACAAATATCGCATGGCAGCACCGAAAGGGCTGTAATAAAAAATGCGAGTATAATTGCTGCGAATTTCATGACTACGAATTTATAAATTTATAGACTACTCTCTGGGCAATTTGTACATTTTATTTTATGAGCCCAACCACACAAGCATATTTATTAATGCATTTATAGTTTCAGATATTATTATGCTTGCTTGAATATACTACGAGATTAATACTTAATCTATCGATATCGCAATTTGGTCAAGCTTTCAAGTAATTCCTTCCTTTTGTAAAATATTCTGTTACCTATACTATAGGCTACCACCTTATTGGATTTAGTCCAATTCCATAAGGTAGTTAGGCTAACTTTCAGTAATTCACTAGCTTCTGCCCTGCTTAAAAGTACATCGGCATCATCCTTCTGTACTTTAAATTCTAATAGAAAGGCACTTAGTTCTTCCCTTACAGTCTGCCTGATCATGTCCCGCAAATCTTCTGGTGATATTTCGTGAAGGAGAATTGTTTTGCCCATACTAGTAAAGAGTTAGCGCCATCCTAAGGCAGGAGAGACGTGATCCAATTTCATAAAGTATATGAATATTCAGCTACTGTGCGAGTTCGATACGATGGATGATTAGTCCAATGTGCGAATTGACAAAAATCCTATACTTTTCATTAATCTATCTACTGTTTATTCAATAAACTAAGATACGAAATTAAAGGATATTCTGTGCGCTGAACGTGAGGGGAACATAGTCTAAATCCATCGCCCCCGCATTGACTTAGCAGTACTGCCTTGAGAGAACAAAAACTGGTAGAAATCTCATCATTCATATTATTGCCTTATCAAATTATAGATATATTTGAATTTCTTAACTTTGCCAAATGAAAGAGAAAGTAATTAGAGAAGTTTCCCAGTTTAATAATGAATTAAAACTACAGGGATTCAAAGCATTTCAAATAGAAGAAGATGGCGCTGATACGAGAACCTATAGCCGAAAAGAGTTCTACAAGATATGCCTTACAACGGGTAAGAGCAAAATTCATTATTCTGATAAAACGTATGAGCAGGAAGGCACTATCTTGTTTTTTGGCAACCCCCATATCCCCTATTCATGGGAGACGATATCAACTACATATGTAGGTTATACTATTCTTTTCTCTGAAGACTTTTTCAAAAATTCGGAACGTTCAGAAAGCTTACAACAATCCTCATTCTTTAAAATTGGAGGCACACCTGTGTTGAAAATCACAGAAGACCAAAGAACATTTCTTAATACCATATTCCAGAAAATGATCGCTGAACAGGAAAGTGATTATATTTATAAAGATGAGCTTGTTAGGAACTACATAAGCCTGATCATACATGAATCTTTGAAAATGGAACCGTCTGAGAATTATGAGCAGAGTAAGAATGCGTCAACAAGGCTGACCTCTGTATTCCTTGAATTGCTTGAAAGGCAGTTCCCTATTGAAACTGCCCAAAATCCGCTTAAGTTGCGTACTGCACAGCATTACGCCCAGCATTTGAATGTTCATGCTAATTACCTAAACCGCGCTATTAAGGAGGTTACCGGAAAATCTACGACTACTATTATTACCGAGCGGGTAATAACAGAGGCAAAAGCACTCTTGCAGCATACAGACTGGAGTATTTCGGAAGTGGCCTATGCGCTCGGATTTGACTACCCTACCTATTTTAATAATTTCTTCAAAAAAGTTACCGGGACCAATCCTAAAGCATTTCGTATAGCTTAAGTTTGAAATTCTTAATCTTTGGTTTGATTTTCGTTACTAGCCTTTTCAAAGGCGGGCCTACCTTTGTATCTGATTATCAAACTTAAACAAGATGGCAGATTCAAACATTGTTCTCGATTCCAATACTTCACAAAAAGATATTTTTGAGAGGCTGCTGGCAGGAGAAACTATTCCAGCCAATGATCCACAAATTGACAGATTGAGGGAGGAGTCCTACGCAGTAAAAGAATTAGTTCTTCAGATGAATACCTCGTCTAATCCAACTGAGATTACTGAAATACTTAGCAAGATACTGGATAAGGAAGTTCAGGACGTTGCCCTATTCACACCCATCCACATAAATTATGGAAGGCACATCACTATAGGTAAAAATGTCTTTATCAATTTTGACTGCATCTTTCTTGCACTGGGCGGAATTACCATTGAAGATGATGTTTTAATTGGCCCCAAAGTCAGCCTCATCACAGAAAGCCATTCACTGGATCCCCAGCAAAGAAATGGATTGATCGTCAAGCCTATCCACATCAAAAAAAATGCTTGGATCGGCG